>Ga0209960_1000181_pt1 | contig 188161 bp, 191 predicted proteins | sample ThiBiot_500_plan_2_FD_183947 | JGI IMG/M metagenome (GOLD analysis project Ga0209960, IMG submission 183947) | Wastewater bioreactor microbial communities from Cape Town, South Africa - Thiocy_expt_500_plan (SPAdes) | ecosystem: Engineered > Bioreactor > Thiocyanate-remediating >... | reverse complement strand
GAGCAGTTTCGGCGTGATGCCACATCCGGGTTTGTACTACCGGTTACGTTTGATTGTAACCCAGGCTCAGCCAGCAGCGGCCGTTCCATGTTATTCGGCAGTTCTTGAGGAGTTTCTTTGTTTTCAAGGAATTTTTGATCACGCGCTGAGTGCGTGCACCGTGTGGTGAGGAAAGAGAAGAAAAGTAAGACTAGTCAATATAGAACAGTCGGGTGAATTATTAACAAATTTTCTGTCCGCAGGCTATCGAAACCTTCTGCTCATCAATGACAAAACTGGTCATTAAGCATGATAAAACTCTTGACGTTCCTTTTCTTTTCTTTTCTTTTCTTACACTCTACCCTAGGGATACCTTGATTTCTTTAGCTATAAATACGTATCTTATATTTCATCTCGGATTACATCATTTAATAAAAATCCTCGTTCGTTCGTTTTTCTTTTGCCTACTTGATTTGATGTGAATGATAATTTTTCATTGAGAAATTCGAGGGATTCAATTTGATTGTATCGTAAATCGAACGTTCGTAACGACCTATGTATCCATTGATTGTCGATTGTAGTCAAATGATTATTTGATAGATTCAGATATTCAAATCGTAGGTTTGCATCAATCGAAGGTAATTGTTCGAGTTGATTGTCAGCAAGTGATAGATGAGTTAGATTTGTTAATGATACAAACAATGACAATATCGATGATTGGAATAGATTACAATCGGTTAGATCGAGTCGAGTTAAATGTCTAGGTAAGGATGAGAGTTGCATTTGTTTATTATGACGAAATGTTAGATGTGTTAGTTGTTGTTGAACACGTTGTGAACCGAAGTCGACTCGTGTTAAATTCGGATTTTGATCGAGATAAATCGATTGAAGATTGGATGGCAATGGAAATGAAAGAATAAATGTTGACAATGAATTATTTCTTAGATCAAGCAATTGTACAGATGACGGTAATGAAAATGGCAATTGACCAAGTGCAGACAATTGACATGAATGTATTCGAAATGTTTGCATTGTATGATTAGGTGATAATGATAATGGCGGTAGACTTTCGATTGTTAATGTATGTATTATACAAATGTGTTTCTCTTGTTGAATATTTGCGAATTGAACTGAGATTGTGCACTGTTCAGAGATTGAATCATTCGATGAAAATGAATTATTGGATTTTATCCGCGTACAAATCCATTCCGATGAGAAACTTGATTGAATAAACATGAAAAGAACAACAACAACAACGAGAATTTCAAATCTTGTCATTGTGATGATTTTAATCTAGAATCAAGATAAATACATATATTACTTAATTTTCTACCCAGCGGAAGTTATACTTTCACCTCAATACAACGAAATGAAATGAGAAGGGGAGAGAGAGAGAGAGAGAGGAAAGAAGAAGTTGGTAATTTCTATTAAAAAGTCTTTGTATATGTTTGAACAATGCAAGCGTTCTACATTCGCTTGCAGCGGAGTAATTACATGCACTGCATGCTTGCACGTCGTCCACATATACACAATAGCAATATAGATTAATTCAAATAGCCTTACGCAATAGCAGGAAGGATGATGGGAGTGATGATGATGATGATGATGATGACGACGACAAGAAGGATGAGAATGATGATGGTGATGAAAACATTTTATTAATATAGCCTGAATAACGCGCTGTTGTTGTTGTTTAGAGTTATGCTAGGTCGTCAATTAAAAGAGCCGGAAGAAAGCACCTTGTCGATGGTGTTTGATTGCATCATATTACAAACATATATATATATATAAAAGCTGATGATACTAATCGACGGGAAACGAGAGAGGGAGAGAGAGAAAAAAAAAGAAAGAAATGTTTCTGCTGACCTTGATCAACGTCACTCTATTCCTTTTTTTCTCTCTTATCTTTGCAATCCAATCAATGTTGACGATATGTGTCGGATGTTCAAAGAAGGATCAATCCTATCTAAAATGCATTCATACTAATGGCAGTAACAGTTAGAGAATCTAATTTGTAAAAGTATAAAAATCCTCTTTTATTCCTTGCCTATCTATTATGAATCTAATAGAGTCTATAAATGATGCTTATGATTATGTTTGCACGCATTTATGTATATGAACGGATGGTATTTCATCGAAGGACCTCATGATTAAAGAAACAAACTTGCTGTCTGTAAATGTGTATATATATATATATGTCGATGATCAACACATAGTCATCAAAACCTAATCAACATATCAAGCAGAGAACAAACATAACAAAAAGAAGAAGAAGAAGAAGAAAAACGCGATCGAGAGTAAATGAGCAAATGAAGTGAAAAGACAATGATTCCCCTAAGAATAACACTCTTCATTCTAGATAGGAAAAAGAAAATTAAAAGAAAACGTGTGTCTTAGTTTCTTTTTCCAATAATTATCGGTTCAATTTCGGACGAGAGCGTGAAGCGTGACTGCAACTATATTGATGATTAATCTCATGAGAGAACTGTACAATCGTTTGAAGTCGTATCATTATTAGATTGTGCTTTTTGACGTATACTTCTCTCTCTCTCTCTCTCTTTCTTTTTCCTTATTCGATTGACCATTAAGATCCTGATTGTTCTTTGAAACAAAAAAAGGATGATGACGACTTCCGTCTTCACCATCTGCTTGACCTCACATATTCTCTTCATTTGTGCTACAGTTTATAGAGAGTTGTTGTGTGTGTGTGTATGTATATATATGTACTATGTGTATGTCGAACTATCCCTACATTCGTGCAGACGATGCCATTAAATGACTATTCACTCACACTTTAAATGTGAAGGGCTCGTTCAAAACAATCGAACGAAATAAATTAAATCTAAACTTTTCAATTGTAAGTGGGCGAGGCGAACGGCCGCTGTCCCAAGCTTTTGTAAGGCTACATCGATGAACGACATACGCCAATCTATAAAACAAACGCGGTATGACACATATCTATTTGAAGAAAAGAAGAAGATGATGATGATGATGAGGGGACAATAGACGCACACACACACACACACTATATATACATATATCAATTCGTTCTAGACTTTTGCGTGACAACAGCTGTAGTCTGCATATGCCCGAACAAATGATGTTTTAAATTACTCAATTGAAACAATGTATTGACCCGAATGACAGAAAACATGGACAGAAAAATCCTCAAGGGTGTTTGTACGTACTGTTCTGGTCTTGGTTGACATGAACAAGAAGAAAAAGAAATTGTTAAGTCTTCTATTGAATTATTACGCTCGACTCTTTCTTTTTTTCTGTTCATCATTATCCAGTAACCTTGTAAATCAAAAATGTTTCAATAGATGAATAAAGAAAATATAACTGACAGTTTATCATACATATAAGAACGCGAAAGAAAGCGATTAAATCTTCTATTCAAGAACAACTGATTACTCTTTGATCAATTTCAATCGTTTAACTTACTACGAATACGTAGATTTATATATCAATCGATATATATACATAAGCAATGATGTGCATCTGACTACGTACCTCAAATATTCATATATTTATAGAATAATCGCACCTTCGTCTCTTACGTGGACATTGCACACGCGTTCAACAGCGCAAGATCATTTTAAATTAGATGAATACTTTATCACGTTGAAACTTACTTTGCTAAGGCATCAATATACACAAACGTATCATGTATGAATGATTTAGAAGTCCACCCGCCTTACCCACCTGTTTAAACCTTGTAACTGACAGCAGTCAGTCAAACATACGATCATTCTCCATCTGACCTCTTTTTCTTTCGACAGTAATTCGATCCACAGAGAGAAACAGAAAACTTGAGAAGAGAAAGTAACAATGTATAACTTTATGTATATCTAATGATTATTGCAATACCTTTCTCTCTCTCTCTCGTGTGTATTTCTTTCTTTTTCTTTTTGTTCCTCGTCTTATTGGACATCAATAATGATGAATTATATCAGAAACAAAAGACTTGAATTTAACAGACAATGAAACAAGACATATGTCCAAGAACTATGAACGAACAGACTTACTCGACAGTCACATCATGAAATCAATCGTGCAAAAAAGATTGCATGCACATTCACTATTAAAATGTAAATATATCGACGTCATACATTCGTTTGCTCTATAATGTATGTATATTCGTATTACTAGTGTGTCGTTGGAGAATGACTGACACACAAAGGAAGATGATTTTTCAACATAGTCTCTCTGTTCTTCTCCTCCTTCTCCTTCCGTTGTCCGTTGCTCGGTCTCTTTTCTTTTCTCTCTCGCTCTCTTTCGACGTCTTTTGCCTGCTGTTCAATCATCACAACGAGTGTGTCAATCATAGCCGTTCGAGTGCCAAATACACACATTTATTCTCTCTTCTCGAATATCTCAAGTACGCATGTGACAGTATAACAGAGTCTTAGATATTCAGATTCCAATTGCATCAACGTTCTAGCGTGCTGTTAGATCATTAAAAGTTCGTGGTCAATTGGGTCCTATCTTATCAGCTGGACATTGCATGTTGGATTAATTTTCAAATACATTCTTAATGAGAATAAGAAATAGATGTTGATGATGATGAGTTTTTTGTTCTCTTTTGTCAGAAAAATGCAAAAGACGTGCACCTGTTCAATATTCGCAAACAACGCATGACTTTCTTTGAACTTATGTACTGATTTTTTTCTCAAACGATGTTTAACTAAAAACACACAACCGAGTGTTTTCATTGAATAAAAGCATTGAACTATTTGTCTTCTTAAAAGTATATTTCAAATGAGTGCACTTGTCAAAAATGAATGTTTATTCAGCTTGGAACTTTCAAATCAAACATCTTATTATCAACTTTTCAAACAGATCTTATATGTCAAATAAATTTCCGTTTGTCTTTTATCGCTTATATAACATCACGCACGGAAATATCCTTTACATGTGCGATTACATTTGTGTAATTAATTCGATTAAATATTCTGATCTGATTTGATTTCTCATGTTCTTCAAGACCTTGTCATCGTCCTATGAACCTAATCGAATTCTTTCTCTCTCTCTCTCGCTCTTTTGTGTTCAAGGTAATTCCAAATCGCAAACGATCATTTTTAATGTTTTTATCATTACATTGATTTTGCCGATATTCTCAAGAACACGATGTCGTTTTAATTGCTCGACATCTACGTCAATAATGATCGCTAGAATTATTTATAATATCGTTTGTTTGTAATCATCTAACATTTGAATATCAATAATAGCGGGTGGTAACTTCTGATCGTGTTCTGTTCCTATAGACATATACATGTACAATTTTCTTTTTTTTCTATTCATTCGATATCAGTCAACCATTGAATGCCTTAAGTCGTGTAACTGCTCATATGAATAAACGAGACGAAATGTCACTGAAAGACAATGATGACGATTAAACGAGTAGACTTTCTCTTATCAATGCCGACATTTGAGCTTGTCTCATGAACAATTTCACGTCTATAACTTACAGTTGTTTTTACATTAGTCAATATATGTATATATATGTTTGAACGAACAAACATATGTGTTCACATGGATGAAAAAAAATATGCAGCACATATGCGTTTAGTCTACAATATTTACTCAACTAATTTGTTCACTGATATTTTCATTTCGTTCGATTGAATATTCCTTACCGATTTTTAGTTTTTATTGATATACCGAAAGAGAAAGATAAATGAGATGATGTACATGGTTCATTGGTTGATATAAATGTTTATATGCTGACATCGAACGAGAAGAAAAAAAAGAAGAATAATCACAATTCAAGGCTAGATCATTAACGGGATAGAGGCGAAGAAAAGCAATATTCTATTAGAGATGAATGATGAACAAAACTCGTGGATAAACGATATGAACAGTCGTTGATGTCGATCGAAATATTCTACGCCTGCTTGACTTTTGATAAGTGAAAAGATGAAATCAAATGTTGAACAGAGGGGAAACTAATGAGAATTGATTTGAATTTTGTTTGCTCTCACAAGAATAAGAAACAACAATAACACGTTCGTTCTTTTTTTTTGTCCATTTAATCATATTTTTAATGTATACTTTCAAGTATCTTGTTGATCGAAACGAACTTTTTCGCCTCTTGCTTTGTCAATCGCTCAACTGTCTTTTAATGGATGAATAAAAACGCTTGATTGAATGAATGAATGAGATGCAAAAAAGTGATTAGGATTAGACAACAAATATGGTTATGCAATTTGATGTACGAATGTCTTCTTTTTTTTGTTGTTGAAAATCTATCGACGTCATTTTTAATAGCAAGATTATCGTAATTATTCATTATTAAAATCATGGATTGAACTCAATGGATGTTAATTGTCACGAAAACCAGCATTCAAACGGAAGTATCTTGTTCATTCAGATTTTCATCAAATGAGGAAAAAAAATGATTCAATGAAATTTTGGTTTGATTTAAGAATTTTATTGAATTAAAAAAAGAAAATTGAAGTGACAGGTGGGAACATCAACACAATTATTTATAATATATATGTATAGAATAAAGGATAGACACAATTGATTTGACATTGATTAGGTGATACACATACAAGACAAAATCTTTTCGTTTGTTTTTTTTTGTTTTCGAAGGAATGTGCGTGTCATTTGAAATAAAACGATTACGAAGAAAAGAAATCGAAAAATGATTCTCTAAAGACAAACGAGATTCTCATCCGAACACACACAGAGACACACATATAAGCGTATATAGATAATATTGTTTTCCTTAATAGAAGAATACATTGAATGACAAGAAGACAAAAAGAAAAGAAAGAAAAAAAAATGATTTTTTGTTGTGTTTTTGTTTGTTTTTGAAACATTGAGAAAATGAGGAACGAAGAAAAAGAAAAGAGTTTGGTTTTGTTAGTAATGTTGATTTTTGGAAGGAGAGAATCACTTTTGCTCATCGTCAACATCTTGAACTTCATTATGAGCATTATCATTATCACCGGGCATGTCGGTTGTCCATAATGTTAAATTGTCTCGTAGAAGTTGCATAATTAATGTCGAATCTTTGTATGTATCTTCATTGAGTGTGTCTAATTCGGCAATAGCATCGTCAAAAGCCTTCGAACAAAAAAAACGACAATGGAATTTAGTTCATTCGTGACTTTTAGAGTTTACTTGTTTAGCTAAACGACAGGCTCGTTCAGGTGTATTGAGAATTTCATAATAGAAAACCGAGAAATTCAAAGCTAAACCAAGTCGAATCGGATGTGTTGGTGGCAATTCATTTTGAGCGATGTCATTCGCTTTCGTATAGGCAACAAGTGAATTTTCAGCTGCTTCCTTTCGATCATCTTGCGTAGCGAATTCAGCTTTGTAACGATGATAATCACCTTTCATTTTCAAATAGAAAACTTTACTTTCGCCTGTTGTTGCATTGGGTAAAAGATTTTTATCGAGTAAATCGAGAATATCTTGACAAATATCACGTAATTCTTTTTCGACTTGTGAACGATACTTTTTAATCAATGCTGTTTTACTACTTTCGGCTTTGTTTTCTTCTTTACTTTCGATATTCGTTATGATTCGCCATGACGCACGACGAGCGCCAATTAAATTTTTATACGCAACTGACAGTAAATTACGTTCTTCGACAGTTAATTCTTGATCAGTTTTGGCGACCTTTTTCATGGAATCAACCATTTCTTCGTAACGTTCAGCTTGTTCAGCTAATTTGGCTTGATAAACATCGTCATCACGTGAAGCAGGCATGATTTTCGTTTAGTTTTTAATAAGAAATAGATTTGAAGACGAAGAGAAAAAAATATATATATTTGTATGTATAAGAATCTAATCAGACGAAGATTTTAATAGACGACAGACAAATGCTTAACAAAGAATAGTGCTTGTTGACTAGTAACCATATTGTTTCGTTGAACAAGTCACTCGTGATGAGTTTCGTAATAAGGAAGAGATATGACAATGATGAAAAAATTTTTTGCAAAATATTTATCTATTTAACATGATTAATTAACGTACATGTTTATTTAATAAATTCAAAAGTTTTCCATTTATTTCAACTCCGTCGACATCTATAGATGTCGTTAGTTTCTCGTTGAATTACATGGAGAACTAAGACCGTGAGGTTGATTTTCTTCGCACAACTGTTTCAACTCGTGTTCATCCTTTGATGAAATCTCGATTGCATCAGAATCGTAACAAACATCATTCGATTGTTTGATATTCGCTAAATTCAAGTCCAAACGAATCATATGTCCATATCGATATTGTTCTTCGAATGGTTTCGAATAGCCGTTCAATTTAAATTGATTACAACGAAAGCCACAACGATGATAGAGCGTTTGTGCTGGACAATTTTCCCAGTTGGCATGTAATTGAATATGTGTAGCAGACGTTATCAACTAGAAATAATTCAATTGAGTTAGCTCATCGTTTCTTTTTTTTCCCTCTATTTTACCATATCGTTTATAAATCGATTAAGAAGAATCGATGCTAATTTATGTCGTCGATCGGTTGGCAAAACACTCAAATAGCAAATATAAGGATATGGCATGCTGTTTTTTCGAAAGTTTTCTGACGCAAATAACATTGCTCGCCAATCACCAGGATAATGTATGGAAGATACTGAATAAATAATAGGACATGATGGAAGAATTTGCTCATAGGTAGATTTATTGAATAATGATCGACGAAGAAAATCGCCGAGTAATCGATATTGTTCATGTCGATTTCCTTTCGATGAAATATTTATTCGATACAATTCGTAATGGTCTTCGTAGATATTTCTATCAAGACGAGAGTATTCGAATTGTACGCCATGAACTAGAAGATTTTTTATATTAAGAACTTTAACAAAAGAAAAACAGGAAAATCAATACTTGATCCATGTTTATTCAATAGTAAAATTGTAGTGAAAATAATAATTAGAAAAATCAATTTGAATGCAATAATTAGAATCCAAAAAGCTGGATTTTTATACCATTTTGTCGGTTTATTTTCAACGGATTCAAACGGAATAATCATACGAACTTATAGAGAACAGAATTTACGAATTGTTATTTCGATTTCACGCGCTTTTATTCGTTCGTTAAAAACAAACATCGATAACAAAAACTCACGCAAATGCTCATAAGAACAATGAATTATAAATAAAGACATGACAATCACAGAAATAATGCGCGAAGGAATACATCTCGGCGTGCTAATGATTGATTGATCGATCGAGAAGAATAGCTACCTGCATTTATGCGTAATAAATAAAAGATGAAGTTTTATTATTATTTTTCTCTACAAAACGGAATAAATAAGAATGAAAAATGATAGGTTATTAATATTAAAAGAAAACGAAGGAAAAACAAAGTTTTATTTTCAATAAACAAGTTGTTGAGCAACTGGATTGAACATTTGCGGTTGACCCGGATAGAGATTTGCTTGTTGTGCAAGTGGATTCGCTGCTGCGGTCATCATTGGCATACCACTCGGAATCATTCTACTTTGTAGTAGTAGTTGTTGCTGTTGTTGTTGTTGTTGTTGCATCATGGGACGATAACCGAATGTCATTCCTTGTTGAGGTTGTTGAAACATATAATTTTGAGGGAAGTAATTGTTCGAAAATTGAGGCATTTGAGATGACATTGGAACAGGAACAGGTTGATACATGATTTGTTGTTGAGGTTGTTGCATGACACCGACAGGTTGAACTTGTTGTGGTAGAATGCCACCAGGTTGCATCTGCTGAGCAGTTGGCATCATTAACATTTGCTGCGTTTGAACGGCTGGTGCAGCGGCTGCAGTTGCTGCGACTGACACTGGTGCTACTGCTGGAGCAGCAGCAGCTACTGATGCTGCAGGAGGATATTCGAAACTTGAAACCGAAGAAAAACTTGGATTTGCTTCAGCAACATTGTAAGCAACTGGTCGACTCATTGAACCTGCAATAGATTGAGCTCGATACGGATTAGGAGCAGCAACACCGCCGTTAGAAAACGAGGGTAAACCATTGCATGGAGTATAGGGCGAGCCTGGTTGACTATATCCGCTACGAAGTGGTCGATCAACTTTAATAACTCTGTTTTTGCACGAAAGAAAGAAAGAAATTAATTGATTAAAAATAAAAGAAAAAAACAAAACAACCGTGTTCGAACAATCGGAGGTGGTGCTTCTTCATGCATTTCTTTTTCAATAATCCGTGGCGGTGGCGTTCGAGGCTGTTCAATAACACGTTCGACAATTTCTTGTGCTTGTGGACGGATAATAACCTAATTATGTTAATGATCAACATTGTTAGTATTACAAAAATATACAACTCCTACTCGTTCCATGACAGGTGCTTCGGGCGTTGGTGCACGTTCAACCACGCGTTTAATAATCGGAGGTGGAGTCGGTGCGCGAACAACATCTCGGGGGCATCGAGTCTCACGTGTTATCACTCGACCACGATATTCATAATCATCACTTGCACTGTCCGATGAAAACGAGCCCGGCGAATACGAACTAAACACAACGAAAACATACACTCAATGATTTATCAACAGAATAAATAGTTTCTCCAACCGTCGTCCATATCGATCATCATACACGGCATTCGGATAACCTGCTGACATTACTCCTGGATCGACACCATAACCTGTAACTGGCGCTGCATTAACAGCTGGTGTTCCATTGTGATAAACGTAACGATAGGACATATTTGTGTGAACTTAGAAAATGCACTTGAACAACACCGAAAAGTAAAATGTGTCTATACTGATCAGAGAAGTTGTATTGTTAAATAGATGGATATTATTCAGTAGTTGACCGTGATCGTCACGCTTCAATTCATCGTACGCAGAGAAAACGGTCATTTGTATGAAATGAACGTCTACACGAAGACAATATATGCACATTCATTGTAAAAAAAAATTCGGAGAGACAATGACCTTGTCAATTTCTCTATCATCAATCAAATTCAATATACGATGCAAAAGCAACTCTCTCTCTCTCTCTCTCTTTAGTTATGTTTTTCATCGAAAAGAAAACTAAATTGAACTATTCATTACTTCTTCACGAGTTTTTATGAAAAAAATAACACAAAAGTACGATAAAGATATTTCAATAGAATATTCAATGTGAATTCATCGAATTCTATTGTTTGGTCAATGATTGATTAGATGATTTCGGCGATAAGATTATTGTCATGCAAAACAAATGATAGTTTGATACTTTACTTTGCACTCGAATTCTCCTTCAAATGAAAATTCTATCAGACAAAAAAAAACAATCGATCAGTAGCATGTTGTTTTTTTATTCGTCAAGAGTGAAAATCGGAGAAAAAAATTCCATCTGATGGTCGTTTCATTTTAATCCGTAGAATTCAGTTTTTCACTGAATCAATACCTTTAATACACACATAAATTCATACGAGTATAGATATAATATGTATATATATTTTGAAAAATGAGAAACTAGAGCGTGTGTGTGTGTGTGTACTTAAATCAATAGATAAGAATTTGTTCTTTTGCTGTTCGTTCATTATTCGGCACTTCGTTTGCCTAAGCCAGATGCAAATTTCGCTGATGCAAGTCGTTTGCCCAAACCTGATGCGAATTTTGCTGATGCCAAACGTTTACCGAGACCACTAGCGAATTTAGCTGATGCTAAACGTTTACCGAGACCGCTGGCGAATTTAGCTGAAGCAAGACGTTTGTCGAAATCGAGATCTTCAGAACTAACATCATCCCATTGATTCATACTCTCACCGACTGATGTTGATTGAACAACAGTATTGAAATGGAAAAGAAACAGGACGGCAACGAGAGCAGCAATGAGAACGAATTTTGTCTGCATGTTTCGTCAATTGATGAATGAAATTGTTTGTTTAGTGAGGAACTAGAAATGAAAATAAAATAAAAAAAGCAGTCATTTAGTTCACAATCAATCTATTAAGAAACAAGAAAATCTCGAAATGATATTAATATAGTTAACACAAAGACTCCCTAGAGATTAGAAAGAAATCGCTCAGTATGACACCACCTTCACCCTCGAGATTTCTCTAATGCCGAAATGAAAGCATGTTCGATACCAATTTCTTGTTTTTTTTCAAAGGTTCTATCTATTCGCTCCCGGAAAGATAAACAGCTCAAACACCATTTTCCCTCTCTCTCTCTCTTTCTCTCCTATTTTTTGCGCTCCTTGTTTCTCATTCTTTTTTCCCTTTCTTTCTCATTCATTCTATTATACAGAGCGATAATAACGAAGGAATTTCTCATGAATTGAATATGAACGTCTGAACAAATCGCAAGGATTCTGTTTTGTTTGCGCTCGTTCGTTGATTTCTTTGAAATTTTTTCATGTTCATCAGATTCATTAGAAGATATGTTTGGGCAACTGTCAACAGTAAATAAAAAGAGAAATCTCTGCTCAAGGAAAGATGACATGTTAAACAAATATCCGACAGTAATTAAAATAACTTATTTATATGGGAGACAACAATTTCCACATGCGGAATGATTCGATAAAATCGCGCAAGTAGAGAGAGAGAAAAAAAAATTCATAATGGATCGATTAGAAATTCTTTCTGTTTGTTTTTTTTGTGTTTTACGTCACAATTGAGTCCGATTGTGTTTTAATTCTCGGTTCAATTTAAAAAAAGCGATTTCAAATGTCACAAAAAAAGATCACATCTACATTCACCAATAAATGTCACGCAAAGATTATTCGAAAAACAAAAAGAAAAAAAGTCGATTCTCTGTCTCAATTGCTCACCGTTTGCTCGGTCTTGTTTTTTTGCTTCTTATGAGTACAATAAAGAAACAAGTAGCTCTAACAAAGTTCGTCGATGTTTTTTCTGTTTGTATTTGCTCGGATTCAACTCGAGTTATGCGAACAAAAATGATCGATCATATCGAATAGGGAAAAAAAAATTTTCTTCACACTCGTTTCTTCTCTGACACGAAACAATAATTACACTATATGTGCAATGATTACTGTCAAATGACATCGATTCTGCTTTTCTTCGCCTGATCTATCTATTGCAAAATATATCGATCATAGAGATAATCATAGAAGAAGAAAAGACAGAGAGAAACCGACGAGGAAATTAAAAAAAACAATTATATTCATCGCCGTCCTTTCATATTCTAATCAATTTTCTATTTTCTATTTTCTTGTGTTGAGAAACATCAGCGCTCAACAAATGTCCAAAGAAATCTATAATTCATAAGACATTTTAATTTGGCTTGTTTCTATATTTTGCGATCTTCTTTTGTCTCGACTAGGAAATCATAAAGCAAGATCTTGGCTTAGCCAAAATTAACTATCGAAAATCATATTTGACCTGAATATTAATCATATTACAAATGATATTCGTCTTTTTATTGTTGTAACATACGAGATCATTGCTATTGCTACTGTTATTTTGTGCTACATTATGAGATAAATATTTTAACTACTTTTGATGGTCATGTTTGTGTCTATGAATGAATTATTAAATAATTGCTTTTATGTTAATAAAACGAGAATATAGAGATACTCACATAGATTAGAAAATAAAACAATCAAAAAGAATTCTCATTATAGAACATCGATTCGGTACGAATTCGAAGTACCAAAAATTGATTTATTCGATGTGTACATCACTAAAACAAAGAATCGTTCTATTTTTCGAGTTAATCACGAGAAAAGAACCATCAGATATCAGTAATTTACATGCACACTCTAAAAAATATGCTCAGGGTACTTTTTTTCTTAATTAAGTAATGAACGAATGTTAATTTTAGATAAAATTTCGAAATAATAAAATATCTATTAACTTTTTGATTATACAATTTGAATTTCTTTTTTTTTATTTGCATATTTTTTTAATTTATTCTAAAGTAAATAAAGTCTCTATCTTGTATCGGTCAAGGTTACCCAGCAAACAACGGATTAGTCAATTCTGTTCGATTTCGCTGAGTAAACAAATTAATTTCGTTCTGTAAGTGTTATTTTTTTGCTTCAGAATTTGAATTAATCTATGTTTATTAATGATTATTAACTTGTCGGTGTTTTTTTCGAACATGAAGAACAGAAAAAAAGGAAAAAACTTACTTCGAAACAAACTTGTAGTTTATTTGTCAAGCTTTCATCCAATTTCTTTTTTATTAACAAAAAAAAAAGAATTCATTTGACAGTCAAGCATGAATTCAACAACAACTGATCAAGTTCAACAGGTTTTCGATTCACTACAACCATATGTTGTTGCAGCTTTGTCTCCAACCTACACGCACGATATTCTTATTATAATTGGTTTTCTAACGATTGGTGTATTAGTTTTATTGATGGTCATTCAATTTTGTTTAAAAGTTCGACAAATCTATCGAACTAGTGAACCATATAAAAGTTGTTTACCATTTTGTCGATCCTGTCTACCGCAATCTCAGTGCATGCAATCGAATCAATCAATCATTTACGAGCAAATCAATGAAAAACTAGTGACAAACAACTGAACAAGAACAAATTCAATAGTCAAGACAAAGTACAATCATTTTCTACATGAACAAATAAAGATAATAAACTCGAAAACAATCATTTGCCCAAGAGATTCAAATGTTTTCTTCGAGCAAATAAAACAATTAGACGTTCTTCTTCTTTTTTTTAAGACCTTTTCTTTTTATTATTCAATAACGATGTAAACATACGTGTATGTATATTCGAAGAAAAAAGATCTATGGATTAAAATAAATAAAATGCGACTTGTTTTGTGTTGGATTTTCATGATAAATTAGGCATATTTTGTTCTGGTAATGATCGTTTCCAGAATTTTCGATGTGGTGCTCGTTTCCAGAATTTCGATTTGGCTGCACGAACGTTCATGAAATGCGTTGGATAGTATGCATCTAAATCATTCCATTCGGGATTACCGACAACATTGTCATCATTATCGATTGATGAACTCGATGAAATTGCAATGCCAAATAGAACAATGAGTAAACAGAAGATTGTATTGAGATATGTCATACGCATATTTACTAAACAAAGTCAAAGTTTGATTTATTGATATTCATGAAGATTGTTTTCTAATGATACCTGATTTGATAGTGATATAATCGACTAGTGGAGAAATATTAGTTCGAATGACAATGAAAAAAAAGACAGACTAAGAAATCCTTCTCTCATTTTCTATCTCTCTCTCTCGTTTTTGTTTATTTCTCGCCCAGATTTTTTTTCTCAATTGTCTTTCCGATCACATCTATATTCTTTTTTTCAAATAACAAACAGAAATCTATTTGTTGAAAATATTCTCTCGATTCAATCAAGCAACTAATGTCTTTGATTTACTTTGTTTTACACTCTAATAACAAAATCAATTAGGAATCGTAGGTTAGAAAAAGAAAAAAAGATTTCCTGATCGGTAGAATGACGATATATATATCAATCGCAAACGAGTAAAATCAAGAGTATTAAACATTAGAGATCAAACAATATTCGAAATCGGAGATATTTCCGAGAAGTTCGAGATAGATAAGTGATGAATTTGCTCGTTCTCTTTGATCTATTTTTCAATAGCAAGAAACTGAGTCCACGGTGAAAGAGGATGAAATCTACAAGAAAGTTCGCGAATAAGTTCTTCGTGTGGATTGTCAGGATCGTCGAGTAGATCACGAAGTAAAGCTCGTGCAGCTAGTCGACTGATGATATGATCTTTTTGACCATGCATATAGAACATTTAATTGATTCGAACGGCTGATAAATGATTTTCTCGTTGATTCAAGTATTCAATTTCATTATCGATAAATTCATCATGATTAAATAGAGCATAAACTAGAAATTCAGTTTCAGCAAAGATCGTATCCGGAGGATGAATTGGACTAACATATTGAGTAAGGTTAGTTCCTGTTCGACATGTCCAACGAATATTAATTTGTGTGTATATTGAATGAAGAATTCGTTGAAGTTGATCAGCTATGTAGAGTTCAACGGGTGAATCCGGTGGAATGAAAATGGATTTGCCGCGAGTTATTCGAGCGAATCGTTTTAAAAGAGATCGATTCACGGATAAATCGAAACCGATAGGAAATATTCGAGTATGTGTTGACATTTGTCGAGAGAGATTTAAGATTTTTAGAAGATGAAATCGATCATTTGCAATTAAGAAAATAATCTGTCGACAAAAACTCGATTTTGTTGGATGATCTTTGAGCCATTGAAATGGTTCGATGAACTCATTATCACTGATTTCAAAATGTTGGCTGTTAATATATTTTCTTGCATTTGTCTTGCTTAACTAATTTCATATTATCATTATTTGCTAATTGTGTTCGACAATCGTTTAGAAATAGAAATTCTCGATTGTTTCTTTCTTCTAATGAATTATTCGATATAAAACCAACGAGTAAACCAGTTGAATCAATCGAAACAAGACTGTCAACATAATTTTCACATCGATGTAAAACATCGACAATAGTATCCTTATCAATATCCGAAAATCAATCGAATTCACTCAGAAATTCTCTCAAATAAAAGACAAAGTTCGACAAACATGCGGACATTCACCGAAAATTGATCGAGATCGAAATCATCATCAATTGGCACACTAATTAAAAGCCAACAAAACTTTTGCAAGTAGATTTTATTTTGTTCATCTACCGATAGGCAACTTCAATATCATGACAATCGATATTTTCAAAAATCTGCTCAATAGAAACATAACTTGCAAAACCGTTAATATGCACTTGAATTTCAACATGTTTTAATAAAATTTTCGATGAAACCGAGCCTTTATTTGACCTACACAACATAACAAACTGACTGGTAGTCAAGTAGAGATAAGAATCAATGAATCATCGATTTTTTTATTCACTTGAGAAGGTGAATTGTTTAAGCACTTTATATTGAAACTTCCGGAAAGGAAAAAAAATTTGTCATTAGAATATTATTAAATTTTCAATAAGGGAGAAGAAACTCGTAGCCTTGAATTTGAATTATTTAAAAATTCGATTAACTAACAAGGTGTCCTTCTTTTTCAAAAAGAAAAAAACGTAGAAGCAGAAACAGAAAGAAACAAATCGGTTTTTTTTCTTCTTGTGTCAATCTAATTATTCTTTTTTTTTCTGTCTGTTGAAGAAAAAAAAAACTTTGATTGACATAAATCAAACAATGTATTTAAAGAGAAAGACCGATGAAACAAATAAAACCTATTCGATAAGATTTACTCAATTAAGAATTCTATTGCATGTCAAAGAGAAAAAAGTTAGGAGAAATTAATGAACAAATTTATAATTGACGATTAAAATTCAAGTAGAGAGGAATAAGTACAAATGGTTCATTGTAAGAGTTTTATTTTTGTTATTTCTGTTTGTCTTTGTCTTCAAAAAAAAAGAAAATTGAACAATAATGATGAGCGCAGAAAGCAAATGCAAAAAAGAAGAAGAAGAAGAAGAAGAAGAAGAAAAACAAGACAACGATAGTGACGAAAAAGAATGAATAGCAAAGAAGAAGAAAATCTCACAAATACACAAATATATATATATTTACGATAGAACAATGAAAACACTTTAGCTTGTTTTATGAAGATTCGTTCAAAAAAAAGTTTGTTTTTTTTTGTTTTCCTTGTTTAATAATAACAGGAAATATTGTTTTGGTTTCTCTTGTTTTCCTCTCGATCTCTTTCTCTGTCTTTATGCACATACACCGGGGTATCTGCTCGTAGCCTGATTAGTTCGAATAAAGCAAACCAAACTGAAGATGGAATTCGTTTAGGAATGAGTAAATATCACAAGAAAGAGAACGAGAGTATCGAGAGAAAATTAAACAGCAAACATTTGAGGAACATAGAGATCCGAATCGTTTAAAGATGTCGATAAATCATCAAGACCAACAAGACTATTCGTACCGTTGCCACTGTTTAGAGATGAATTTGGATCGATTGTTGCTATTGATGAATCAGGCGTACCATTTGGGACATACATTGTTGCATAAAGACGACGCTAAATTAGAGAAATTGTGCGTGAAAAGTATTTTTGAAAAGGAATGATTGATTTTCTACTTTTTTTGCTTCATTTTCCATGACTTCATAGGGATCTGCGTACAGATCACAATGGATATCGTTGTGATTGGGTATGAGTCCACCTAAATTAACATTTAAATTTGTATTTACACCACCGGTTGCATAGATAGAATGTAAATCTAAATGTCCGTGATGTAAATGATGAAGTTCAGCATGTGGTAATGGCAATGGTTGTGATAATGAATGATGTGAAAGTTGTTGCTGTTGTTGTTGTTGTTGTAGTAGATGATGATTCATATTCATTTGTTGTTGTTGCTGTTGCTGCTGTTGTTGTTGTTGTCGTTGAGATTGATCGGGATAGGGTAATTCGATGAGTCCATTTTTACCTTTGTTTGTTGTTACTAATGTACGTCGTACAATTGGTCGTAGTTTATACAAAGGTGGTTCAGGTGCATTGGCTGTGATACATTTTGGACACAGCCATGTTTCAGGAATATCATCGCTGAATACGCCTTCATTTGTCGATGTATCGGGATGTGCAGTCTGAAAAATTGCAAAAAATCGAATTTGATTTTTCTTTTCCGAAGACAAAAAACAAACTATTATTATCGAACTAACATGAAAACATGGTAAATGATGTATTTCCATACATCGTTCACATTCGTAAAGGATTTCTTCGGGCTTCAATTGAGATAATTTTCTTGAGCCTTTCTTTTTGGAACAGACTTGACACGATGCTGTTGAAGGTAAAATCGGTGCGATACATTGCTTTGTTAAACAACATTGCTTCATTTTGCCTACACCGCCAAATTTTGGCATATCCTTACAATGTACACATTCGGAACAATCGTCTCGACAGCACGGTTCACATTGTTTACAACTAAATAGCGAAGAAAAGAAAAACGTTTTCAAATGGAGCAAATGAGAATCATACCGAACACGTTTATGTCGATCTTTTGCAGTTGCTGTTTTATCTACATTTGTTTGATAATGTTGTTGTTGTTGTTGTTGTTGTTGCTGTTGTGTAGGTGTAGTTGGCGATGTTGTTGTGCCATATTGATTATTTCCATTTGTATGATGATAATTAGTCACATAGTGCTGTTGTTGTTGTTGTTGTTGTTGCTGTGCAGCATAATAATTTGTTAGATTTGATTGTGTTTGTTGTTGTTGGGGAGAGGAATTTGAACCTGCTAATGGTCCACTTAAAAGAATAGTTGTCGATGGATGCAAAGTAACGACATTGGTCGTTGTCTGTTGTTGCATAGCTAATGTATCATATTGATGATGATGTTGTTGTGAATGAGGATGATGTACTGTTTGTTGTGCATGAGGATGATGAAGATGGTGGAATGATGAATGATGTTGTTGGGCTTGTGGTTGTTGCATATCGTCACTACTTGTACTGCTCCTTCGTTTAATGCCTCGTAAAGTCTCCGTTATTGCTGTTCGTTTGTTCTGAAACATATGATGTATCTTATGTCACTATACAACGTTCAATCAACAACTAGTATATGATACGTGCGTACACAAGTCGAGTCAACATGACTTTTGTAATAGTTTATTTAGAGCTCCGACTCTATGTACATGTGTCTTCTTCTTCTCTTTCTTAATGAACCTGTTGTCTCTCTTGTCTATGTCTATTGTTTTAGCTTTACCTGACTATGATTTGTATCGATAGATAGTTGATGATTTGGATAAGAACAATGTAGTCTTGTTTGATCAATTCTGCTTAAAAAATGATCATCCGAACGATGATCAGTAAGAAATTGCTAGAACAAAAAAAAAGAAAGAAAGAAAAGATAATAGATTAAAGATTGCATCATATTTGTTCTCATACAAGGTTAGAAGATGAAAAATATGCGAGGTCAATTGACCAAAAATGTATGTGTGTATTTATGGACAAACATGAGATTTTTGTTCGTGTAAATATCTTCTCAAAGGATATATGTAGACATTCTCATACATTTCATTTCGGTTTCTTTTTTTTGCAATCTAAGATATTTGGTCGTTTTCTAATCAGGTTTCATTTCAAAATTACTTAAACATAACGAAAATACAAGTTAATCATCTAGTTGTTAAGAAACCTTTAAATCAAATTTCTTTTTTTTTTTCTACTTCATCTGTCCAACAGAAAATGAATAGGAAAAGGAGAGAAAGTTCTTTTTTTTAAATTAATGTGTATAAATAATGTAAAATATCTGAGTAAAACGATCTCCTACGCAAAGAATTGATTCAATAACAGATATTATCTCAAGATAAACATTTATTCTTTGTATTGATCTTTATAAAAGAACAGCGACCTTTTTTTACCAAAATGAAATTTCCAGAATATATATATATATATATAAATGAGAAGAAAAACGAGAAGTTCTTTGTATTATTATTATTAGATCTCAAGAATCAATTATCAAAATTGATTGTATTGAAAAGATAGATGAAAAGAAAGTTCTTCTGTTCAATTTACCTCCATTGTATGTTGAAATTCGTCGGTCTGTACAAGATCTTCCTGGATCGATTTGTCTTTCAATTTGTGTCAAAGTAAACATAGTCGTTTGATTTACTCTCTTCAGAAACAAAAAGCCTTCGTTCTCTCTTGTTTTGTCAAATAATCGATACTGTTATTGTATCACTGTCTTTATTATTGTTCACCACTAGCAGCAATTGACTTGTTCGACAAGGTTTCAAATCTAAAAGACATACAGAGCAATCGGACGTGCGTAACATAGAGAAAATGAGACAAAGGAGCTTCCTTTTTGCTGCTCATCATTTGAAACAGAATAACAATGGACTACTTGAATAAAAAAAGAAGAAGAAGAAGGAGGAGAAGAGATGGGTGGCAAGTAATAAGAGAGCTTATTAAAGAAGACGAAGAAAAACTAAGACATAACATGATGTTTTTCAAGAGAGTACCAGACAAAAGGACGAATCGATGATTGAACAGCAAACTTCTACCTGTAAACGCTAATCGATCGTAATTATTTATAGATAAATGAATGAATGAATGAATGTCTATGTGAAAGAAATGAGAGCGAGAGGATTTTTGCAGAACCAAAATTCGAGACAATCAAGACAAGTAAAAAGCGATAAAAGAAATAAATCGCAGCAACGAACAAGAATAAGAGAGAAAGGAGAGAGAGGGAAAGAGAGAGAAGAAGAAAAAAGAAGAAAGGAAAACGACGAGTATGCGAACAACGAGTTTTTCCCTTTTTCGCCCCTATGCGTTCATTCATAAAAGATTTGAGTAATTTGCACACAGATTTCTTTTCTTCTCTCTCTCTCTCCCTCTCTTTTCTCTCCTTTCTTTGAGTGATCAGAAGACAGCAATAGTTGAGAAAAGGGAAGGAAAAATTTGAACAAAGAACAAGACGCAAGCGCGCGCGTCGTGCGTAGCGAGAACATATTATTATGATTGTATGTGTGTGATTGCACAAGCGAAAGAAAGTGATTGACGAGTGAGAACAGAGGGAGAAGGGGAGAGAGAGAGAGAAAACCGAGAACGTTGAATGATCAGGTTGTGAATGGCGGTAGTGCGCATTAATTATTCTCTTCTTCTTTTTCTTCTCTTCTTCATTCTTTTTTTTCAAAGTTTTTTTTGTCATTTCAAACAAGAATTTGAAATTGATGGTCTTGTGTGCTTATGTGTTTCCAAGTGCAGCCCATGCCCTCTCTTCAAATTCATAATGAATGTGTGTGGTTGTCCAAGAAACAGAAAGATTTCATTTATTAATTAGCAAACAAAAATTTCCTTTCTTTTCAAAGCACATAAAGACGAAGAAGAAGAGAAGAAGAAGAAAAAAAAATTAACAACAAAAATCAATGTTCTCATTCGCTTATTCTTTCCTTTTTTTCCCTACTAATGTTTGAGATTGTCAACATAAGATATAGACCAGACAAATCACAAAGACAAAGTGTTTGTGTATTTGAGCAATGAAATGAAAATCGAATGAGATGAGAAAATAAGAACAGAAAAAAGAAGAGGAATGAGTTCGCCTTGCTCCAGATCAAAATGAGAGCAATACAAAAAAAAATGAAGATGATGATGATAATGATAAGAAGGAGAAAGATGATTATTGAACTTTTCTGTCTCAATTTTCTCAGAAGAACATGTTTTAAGAGTTAAGTCAAGTAGTCAATCAGAACTAGAAACTATTTTATATTTCTTTCTCGGGATTTTTTTTACTTTTCAATATAACTCTATAAATTTTATGAACCACTTTTAAAAGCGTGAAGATATACATAAGAGTTTTAAAATGAGAGCGAGAGAGAGAGAGAGAGAGAGAAGTAAGGAGAAAAAAAAACTCATAATTCGTTTCTTTTTTTAATGTTAACAAAAATGAGACGAAGAAGAAAAAGAAACAAATGTCATATTTCGTTGCTGAGTTTTTTTCGGTTGAATAGTCGGTGTAAAAAGAAAATGACATAAAGAAAAGAAGGAAAATAAGTTCTTTCTTCTTCTTCTTCTTCTTCTTTTCTTTTTCTTTTCGTACAACTAAATAACAATTGTTCACAAAAAAAAGTTAATCGACACATTTCTTTTCTCTCTATGTCTTGTGATATTTAGTCAATAGCGAAAAAAACATAAATCCTTGAAAAGCTGCTTATCGAATTTGACTCGTTCGTTCATTTAAATCTATACATACGTTTTATTGATACTAACACTTAAACAATCAATCGCTGTCAAAGAAATAGTAATGCATACATACATACATGACATAGTTCGATAGATTTTGTTAACTTAAGAGAAAGAAAAAGAAAATGATGATGGTGTTATTATCAACATCGCAAATCATTCAACATGCTGGTGATGATGGTGAATGCTGACGACAACACGCCTTTGCGCTCTATTCATTTGTCTCCTGAGACACTATAAAGCGTGTGGCTACGCAAGAGGCAATAACAGCAAAAAAATCATTATGATCATCATCATCTTTTTCTCCTTCTTCTACATCTTTTTTTTCTCTCCCTCTCTCTGTCTCTCGATTTCTCTATGTTCCTATCCCTGTTCTCCTTCATTTCTACACCCAAAGAGACTATTATCTGATTATCTTAAATACTTGCGAGCTTCTCAGCATAAAATACCAAGTGTTACCTCTAGAGTCTTCTCGTCTTGTTCAAGTACAAACTAACGAAACACATACGAATAAAGAACTAGTTCTATGTTCTTTCTTCTTCTTCTTCATCTTGTTCTCAATGTTTGAAATAATGAGACAAATGTTCAATTGTCGTGGTTGAATATTCTTACTCGAAAAGGTCAGCAAATGAAACAGAAATGAACAAAAGTTCTAATGTCAGAAGTTCGTGTTATACAATTGTCAATGATAAACTCGACATTGAGGTCAATATTACAAATCGAACGTTCAATTTTCTAGACAAAACAACCTTCATTTATTCAACGTCTCTTTGTTTAAGTAGACAACAGACATGGATACTTCCATGTTTGCCATCGCATTGGGTCACACACATAAAATATATATATGTTATATATACAAATACATATAAAAAGAAAAAAAGAGGAAGAAGAGCAGATCCGTTCCGGAATAATTCGAAGAGGAAGACATCTAGAATCGATAATTGACATCATGAGACAGAAAAGAGAAACAGAGAATGAGGCATGCTTGACAAGAGAGGAGATGCGCGTTCTCGAACACTTGACGGAATCGATGAACGACAATGATGAGTGAGAGAGCGTAGTTCAAGAGAGAACAAGAACAAGGATGAAGTTAGTTTCGTCTTTCTCTCTCCTAGTACAAGTCATATTCAACATATAACTACATCGATTGATTATGCAAAAAGACAATTTCATTTAGAATTCACTTACTTCCTAATAATCGTCTAAGTTTGCATTAAATTTAGTACGAAACCTTTCGATCTATGGCTATGAGAAATTCTTCTTCTTCTTACTTACTCGATTTGTTGTATGCATTTAACAGTAACAAAAAGAAAACTCGGAATGAATGAATGAATGAATGAGAATGGACCAAATGCCGGAAAAATTAGTAGAGGAAGTGTTATGAAAATCAAAGCAACGCTAATTTAGGTCGAAACCCTCTTTATTTTTATAGAACTAATTTTCTGTTATGTTTGTATTTCATTCTTTCTTATTCTTCTTCTTTTCCGATTGACTTTTGTTCTTCAATACAAAACAGATACAATTGACTCCATTCAAAGATTTTACAAAGTCAGACACAAAGAAATTTGTACCTTTCGTTTTCTTTTTCTTTACAATTCTAATCACAATGAGCTCGAATTTGGAAAGAAGACGAAGAAGAAGAAGAAAAAAAAAGAAATTCACTAGACTAATGATCGCAAGAGAGTGGAGTGCCACTAATTCGATTATCTCGAATTGCAGACTTCGTTCGTCTTCTCTCAAATTAACATGTTTGATTTTTTTAACGATTAACCAATATTCTCATAATTTGTATATGCATATGTAAAAAGAGATCAAAGCAAGACAGACCCGAAGTCAATGTTGATGATGACGACCGGCGATCAAGTACTTGGCATAAGTAATTCTCACTCACTTTCACCCACTCATACTTTAACTAACTCAAAAAAAGAAGGAAGAAAATCTGTTCGACATCAATAATAGATACAGCATTAAAAGGCCTACTAACAACATCATCGTCATCTTAAAAAGCATATGCATATGTTGGCACGCAATAGAAAACACAATCAGACTAAAAAAAATCGCGTAAAGAGGTAGTTGACGTCGTTAACTATTGTTTGATCTCTTTATCTATTCAGAAAATGACTCAAGAAAATTCAATGAAACGATTAAAATCAAAAGAAAGAAAAAAAGCAATCAATATCTTTCTCTTCTCTCTCGGAAAAAGAAAAAAAACTTCTTAATCGGGTTTTTTCCCTTTTATCTTTACTTACAATATTAACTTCATTGTTTTCTTTTCTATTGAATATATACATACAAATCTATTTCTAGTTAATAATTTCCAGACGACAGTACACAACGAGACAAAAACGAAAAACTTAAAGTTTCTATTTATTAATATTTAATGATTTCACACCCCTCAACTTCTTTTTTTTTACTTTATTCAAAAACTAATCATTACTCATAGGCAAATCAAATGAACAGGAGAAACAAATGGCAGAGAAAGAGAAAGAGAGAGAGCGAGAAGAAAAAACTGTTACGTTTTCTTTTCAGTAATTTGACTGCAATTATTCAAGTCTTTAGCACATCATAATTATTTCCAGTTAGTTTTCTTTAACCAAGTATACTCACAATGAAATCTTTTATTCATGTAAACAATTAGTGATTATTTAAGTGATTAAGAAAGAGAAATGGCAAGAAGGCGGTGAATAAGTCCCACGCATCCTTTTTTTCCAACAATAGCAAAAATATTCGACTAATTTCTTTCAAACATAAAAACCTAATGACTACTAGAGAGAAAGACGACGATAAACAACAACAGCCACCAACACGATACTTGGTTATATATTATTATTGTTGAATAATTATTGACATTAAATAAATGAAATTGTCCAAAATTGAATTATTAGCTCATAAATAGAGAACCCCAAGTTATTCATTTTTCTTGGTTGATTGCAAAAACGTCCAGGTTATCATTATTACCTTTTTGTTTTTTATGTCAAAAGTACAAACAGTTCATAATCTCGTACTAAATAACTAGTTTTGTAATTGACTTCAATATTCACAGAAAAGTCCTTCAGGTTATTTAGTATAAGATGTCATCGAACTGAGTCATACCCTTCTAGAGTGTTCCCCACTTCAAAGAATTTTCCAAAACTTTCAATTAAATACAAGGATCCTTCCATTATTACGTCTCTTATTTTACATAACATTGTACCAACATTCAAAATTTCAACACTTTCGATACGGCACTATCTTAACGTTTAATGATAGTCCCTCAAGACTATATGAGCGCAATTAAATAACATATTTAAGTTAACAATTTAATGATTTTTCATTCAGGTTAACAAACACTTAGATGCAAAAAACAACAACTTTCTTTAAGCACAGCAGGAGACACATTTGAAATATAAATGACTACATTGTTTGATACTATCATTCATCGAACATCTGCAGAAGATTATTTCCCAGTATAGATGTCATTAGTTCTCACCAAATTTTCAAATAAAAAATACGAAAAATCTTCTTTTCCTATTGTTTTATTAGAAAACAGTAAATTTGATAAAGATTTTTTTCGTTTTCAAATGTTTTGCTCAATATTAAAAACCACAAAGACGACGATTTCAATTGGCTCGCAAATTCTTTGTCCATTCTGTATGTGCCTTGGTGGTTAGCATCATCTACAATGCCGATGAAGCGAGAGACATTAACTTGCACTGACTGACACAGAGAAAAACATCCTCTATCGACTTCTCATTTTGACAACCAACTGATTGGTCTAAGCCCTGTAAAAAAGGAACGAAACTGATTGAGACAACAAGATTTCTTCTAATCTTGCTCAATTCTTCTGACGTAAGTTCAATAAAGATTTCTTCGTGATTCAACATCACCCTCACACACATATATTTCTTCATCAAACGGTAAGTAAGTAATCGAAAGTATGTGGCTTTCTTTTTCTGCTCGAGGTGAAATTGCATTAAATTACCCGAGCACAGAAGTTCGCGTTTTTTTCTTTCAAATAACCGTTACCAACAAATCAGCGCGACCATAAATACGCCGATATACGATTTTTTCTCCTTATCACCACGCCAAAAAAAAAAGAAACAATTCAAACCACATCTGCTAACATGCTGTTCCTTGAACTTTGTCATATTTCGCAAATTAATTTTAATTATCTTTCCGTTCGCGATATACGTGACCTATTCGTCGTCTTTTTTTTGTTACTATTCAACCGTAGATGATATACTAAGACAGTATAATATTTCAACGCCTTTGTTTCGAAATTTTAACTTGATTTAATTCTTTTTTTCTCCTCTTCTTCGGTTAATGTGCATGTGTCTAGTCATTTTTTTTCCTCTCCTCTCGATGGTTCACAAGCGGTGACCATCGCACGCACAACGAGATATAGATGGTCATGTCTAGAAAAGAGAAAAAGAAGAATGATTTTCGTTCTTTTCCGTCTGCTTATTCTCTCGCTATCGATGTTCGTAGCGGTCGTTCTTTGTTCAATCTCGCGTTCACCGCCGTGCTAACACATATATGAACAAGGAAACGATTTCTTTCTTTCTTCTGTTTTCAGATTGAAATTTCGTTTGTTTTTATTCTTATTTTGTAAATCAAATATGACTGATACGTTAATTGACGATGAAATTGTCGAAGTTCGATCAACAAGTCGACCTACATCTTCGACTATATCGAGCACATCTCGACGACCAATGTACATCGAAACCGAAGTTCGAACCGACACGGTCACAACCCGTCGAATGGCCTCAGCAGCTGCCAATCGAAGCGTTCAGGATCTACTCGAGAACGCTAAATCACCTCTTCAAGACCGTCATTCGACGAGCTACAGCTACGCACCGAATTCCCGTACGACTGCTTATGAGAATCTATCACGACGAGCAGCGCAGCCCAATCAACCAGCTGGTCTCGTCTCGACGATAAAATCAGTTTTATCACAACCATTGCAAATCGTTTCGTCTGTTCAAAATCAATTGGCCAATGGTTATGTCGCGGTTAAAGATCGAGTCGGACAGGTTTTTGCTCGGGGAATTTCACCGACTCGAGGTCTCGGCGCTCGACATTCGCGTACGTCGTCCCAATCGTCGCAATCGAGTGGCCGAAGCAAAGGTTACAATCTTCGTTCGCGACCTGTTCACTCGACGCCACGAGACACCGATAGCGATCACGGTGCCGGTCGAAAAGTTGGCCGAAGCCACAAGAGTTATCATCAGAGCGATTCAGAAGACGAATACGATCCTCAACAAGGTCGTGTGAAGTATTATTTTCATAAATATGTGAAGTGTGTCAAACGACTCGTTCGAACACCGTTGGATGTGTTCGATTTCGTTTGGGAGAAAGTCAAATTTGTTCCATTGTGGGTGCTCATTCCACTTCTTCTTTTGCTTGGCCTTTATCTTTGTAAGTTTTTGCCTTGAAAGAACCTGATGTTTTTGATTGGTTTCGTTTTTGTCTAGTGCCGCCATTGTCATGTCGACCATTCGAACGATTTCTTCATCCGAAAGTCAACAATTATTGTCAAACAACAACGAAAAGCGTCAACAACTTCCGAGACAATAGCTACGAATTCACACGTCGTCATACATACGACCGTGGTGTTCGAAATTTGAAACAAGTTTACGGATCGTTTTTGGATTTGAAGAATTCCATTGGCAGCTCGTTGAGTGACGTGTATAGTTCATTGAAAAAATCGATATCTGGTGGTGTTGGCGGTGTCAAAAGTCGAGTTGCCGATGTTGTTGAAACAACAGCGGAGAATGCAAAGGAATATTATGATGCTGGTATTCAGAAGGTGAATAATCTTATCGATGAACTTAAACAAGAACGTGAGAAACTTCTTGGAGCGTGAGTGATTTTTGAGGAATGTCGAGTCGAATGTGCGGATTTGTTGATTTTTAGTCGACATACGTTGAATCCAGCGCAAGAAAAGGAATTAGGCGATGTAAGAAAAGCATGTTTCGAACGGAAATCGAAAGATTAGCGTGTTTATTTGTTTAGATTGTTCGAAAATATATTGAAGAATATGCTGCTGATGAAATTGGTCAAGCTGATTTTGCACTTGAAGCCAATGGTAAACCAAGACGAAACTTCCTTCAATTGAAAACATTCGATGATTTGTAGGTGGAAAAGTTGTTGAAACACGTTGTCAAGAATATACAGACGAACCTCGTCAAAATGTCGTGAAATTTTTCGGTATTCCAATTGTTCACATGTCGAAACAACCGGATATTATTATCAAAGTGAGTTTCCTTTGTTAATTGAACTTTGTCAAAGCGAAAATAATCGTTCGTGAATAGCCTGGTCGTATGCCTGGTCAATGTTTTCCCTTCAAAGGCAATCACGGAAGTGTTGTGATTCGATTAGCTGTACCTGTTGTACCGACGGAATTCGTTGTCGAACATTTAGCGAAAAGTATTTCGATTGTTGGACATATTAATAGTGCGCCGAATAATTTTACAGTTTACGTAAGTTTTGAATAAATTCTCGAGTGGTTTTTATTTTTGTTTTCTCTTAGGCATTGAAAGACAAACACGATAAAGAAGGTGTTGTCCTTGGCCGATATTTTTACGATGCAGAAAATGGTCCTTCGCTTCAGCGATTCAAACCTCAAGTTTGTTTTGATTTCGAGAGTTGACGAAACGAATTAAATGCGAATGTTTTTAGATTGCCAATGTGCCCGTTGTCGAATTTATTGAAATTCAAGTGACATCGAATTGGGGCAATCCAAATTACACATGTTTATATCGATTTCGTGTTCATGGCGACATGCAAACGGTCGCCCCGACAGCCGCTTAGAAACGAAAGAGCTTCTTTATCGAAAATAATTTTAAGACTGAAAATAGAGATAAAAGAAAATATTCATCGATTTTTGTGCATCATTTCGATTTGTTCATATTGAATAGATTGTTTTTGATGTTGATGTATTATTAATTTTTTTTGTTTTGTATACCCATAATTTCTCGCCTCCAAAATTAGTTATGTATTCTAGAAGAAAAAAGGCAGCACATGAAAAAAAAGTATCATAAAATCTCTAATCTAGACATTCTTTGTTTTTTTTTCTGTTTATTTCGTCTCATTATGTATGTGTGTGTTGTATATGTTCAATCTCGCGTTGTTTTTGTGTGTGTAACTATCGGTGTGCTTCTCCTCCTATCTTTGAAAATAAAAATAGACATTTTGCATACAACAGCAATTATCAAACGAGAATTTCATGTGTAACTTTTGTTATTAGTAAAACAAGTTGAAATATCGATCTTGCACAACGGTTTTGTAAAGAAAGAAAAAACAAAGACTTAGCTCGTGTAGGTGCAATAATCATGGTATATAAAGGCATGTGTTACGACAGAATTGACGTTCGAGAGAAAAGAAACAAAGAATGAGTAAAGCAACGTCGAGCGGACCCGTCTATCGTATTCCTCCTTATTATTATATCCATGTCTTGGATCAAAATACCAATGTAACTCGATTGGAAATCGGTCCGAAAACATTTATTAAACAAGATAATGAATCGGTTATATTCGGACCGGAGAAAATGATAACTGTACCGTATGTATTTTATTTTCACAAAATAGACATGTGTAATTTTGTAATGTTGATATAGACCTCGTCATTACTGTGTTGTTGAATCACCTGTTGTTCGAAATGAGGCTGGGGAAGTTCAGTTCGATTCGAATGGACAAGCAAAACTTGTTCATGCGGATTTAGATATTCGTCTAGCTGAAACTGATCAAGCGCCATTTGCTCTCTATCCAGGTGAAATTCTTCGTCAACCTGTAACACCATTGAAAGTTGTATCGGCTAATTCAGCTTTACGATTGAAAGCTGTACTTGATTTCGATGATGATCTAGCTAAAGAACAACGAAAAGCTGGCGATGAATGGTTATTCGAAGGACCAGCAACGTACATTCCTCGAAAAGAAGTCAGTGTCGAAGAACAAATTCGAGCCACTGTCATTGGATCGAATCAAGCGATTCGATTGTGTGCAAACAAAGAAATCACCGATCGAACAGGTCGAAAACGTGTTACTGGCGAAGAATGGTTAGTTAAAAAGACTGGTGCTTATCTTCCATTGGCTTATGAAACGGTGGTTTCCGTTGAAAATGCCTATGTTTTAACTGATAAAAAAGCTCTTCATCTTCGAGCATTGAAAACATTCACAGATGATTTTGGTAAACAACGAATGCATGGCGAAGAATGGCTTGTTACGCATGTTGATACTGAAACGCATATTCTCAATGTTTACGAACAATTAGTAGCTGTTGTCGATGTTATTACATTGAATTCTCGACAGTATTGTATTGTGCTCGATCCTGTCGAAGATGGACGACCATATTTAGGAAAAAAAGTTAGTGTTTTGCTTTGATATATTGAATTGTTGATTAGTTTTTGTTTTTTGCGTTTAAAATAGAAACTTGTTGTTGGTGAAAAATCATTTTTTCTTCAACCAGGTGAAAAATTAGAAAATGGCATTCAAGATGTTTACATCTTAGGAGAAGATGAAGGTGTGATTCTCAAATGTATCGAAACATTCGAAGATCAACAAGCTGGAACAACTCGTCAACCAGGTGATCGATGGATGATTCGTGGACCAACGTAAGCAACGAAACTTATTGTTCAATTGCATCACTTTCTTTTGTTTGCTGTAGTGAATATATTCCTCCAACTCAAGTTGAAGTTGTCACACGTCGTAAAGCGATGCCATTAGATGAGAATGAAGGCATCTATGTTCGAGATGTCAAAACAGGTCGTATACGAGCTGTTATTGGCGAAACATATATGCTCACACAAGATGAAGAACTTTGGCAAAAAGAATTGCCTAAACAAGTTGAAGATCTATTGACACGTGATGCATTAGCTGAACGAAATATTCCTACACGAAATCAACAATCCACAACAACAACGACAACAACAACGAACTCGAAACCAAGTTCAACAAAACGTGATAAATCGAAATTAGTCACCTATCGTGTTCCACACAATGCTTGTGTACAAATCTATGATTATAAAGCTAAACAAGCACGAATTGTCTTCGGTCCTGAATTAGTCATGTTAGGACCTGACGAGCAATTTACTTTACTATCACTAAGTGGTACTGTACCAAAGAAACCCAATCAAATTCAATCCCTTTGTCTACTTTTGGGTCCGGATTTTTTTACCGATGTGATTGTTATTGAAACGGCTGATCATGCTCGTTTATCTCTTCAATTATCTTATAATTGGCATTTTCAAGTCACTAATACCCATGATCAGAAAGAAGCTGCTAAATTATTCTCAGTACCGGATTTTGTCGGTGATGCAGCTAAAGCAATTGCTTCACGTATTCGTGGTGCTGTCGCTGGAACACAATTCGATGATTTTCATAAGAATTCTGCTCAAATTATTCGAGCATCAGTCTTTGGTTTCGATGAAAATCAACGAATTAAAGAACAATTCTTATTTCCACAGAATAATCTCGTTTTAACATCGATCGATATTCAAAGTGTTGAACCAGTTGATCAACGAACACGAGATGCTTTGCAAAAGAGTGTGCAATTAGCTATTGAGATTACGACTAATTCTCAAGAAGCAGCTGCTAAACACGAAGCATCACGTCGAGAACAAGAAGCTAAAGGCTTGTTAGAACGTCAACGTATTAAAGACGAAGCTGAAGCTGAAGAAGTTCGAAAACAACTTCTCGAATTACAAGCTTTGTCGGCTGCGGTCGAGTCGACAGGTCAAGCTAAAGCTGAAGCACAAAGTCGAGCAGAATCAGCTCGTATCGAAGGTGAAGCAGCTGTTGAACAAGGTATGATAATTTCTATTACTTTGATCTCATCGAGTTCTATGTTTTGATTTTTCTATTGAATAGCTCGTTTGAAAGCCGAAGCATCACGTATCGAAGCTGAAGCTGAATTATCTCGATTGAAATTAGCTCGTGAAGCTGAAATTAAATTTCTCCAAGAACAAAACGAATTAGAAATTAGTAAAAAATCTGAAATGTCAAGAATTGAAACAGATAAATTCAAATTACAAGTGGAATCCATCGGTCCACAGACAATTCAAGCGATTGCCACTTCAGGACCAGATACACAAGTTAAACTTCTGCAAGCACTTGGCCTTCAATCTATGCTAGTCACTGATGGACGCACACCAATCAATCTCATGGGTTTTGGACAAGGTCTTCTTGGTGGTTTAAATGGAAATATGAAGACGAAAAAATCGTCAGTTGATTCGAGTTATTATCATGTAGATGAAAATGAATAGAAAACGAAAATATTTTCCATTCTTCTCCCTTTTTCTGTTATGTTATAAAATGATATATAAATAAAACTGTTTTCAGTAAATTCACGACTGCCAAATAACGACGTCTTTAACGCATTTGATGGTAGAGAAGATTGGGATGATTATATCGAAAATAAACAATTCTAGGTTTCAGGTACATGCCTTTGTAAATACACGAAAAAAGGCATATTCTGTTTTTATTCATTCTTTGTTAAAGGTTTTCGTACTATAAAATATAACGATAATAATAACAAAAAAAGGGGGTCTTATCTATATTACCTATTCATTTATCTCGACATGAGATTATATTTCTTCTTTTGTTTTGCTATTTTTCTCTCGATGGCCTTCGATCTTTTTTCGTGATATATAAAAGGGGTATACAAGTTAAGGCAAAGGTGTGTGTGTGCACATTGAAAACAAAATAAACGAATATACAACTAGCAAACGTTTTTTTTTGCAATGCCTATTCAATCGCCTATCTATTTAGTTGTTAGTGGTGATTCTCGTCTTGCTGCTAATCAAACATGTTGGGACGCCCAAGATAAACTCGAACAAGCTCTTGGCAAAGCTCTTCAATCGCTTGGTCATACACTTAAACGTGCACATGAATATGATGAAACGAAAAAACACGGATTTATCGATAGTCAACGTATGGGCATGAAAGTCTTTGCTAGTTTACCATCGGACAATGTTCCATTGATTGTTGCTGAAGCTGTTTGGCAATATTCACATCATGTTCTTGCCGGTTTAACAACACACAAAGGTCCAATTCTAACGGTTGCTAATTGGTCTGGACAATGGCCAGGTTTAGTTGGTATGCTCAATTTAAATGGTTCGTTGACAAAAGCCGATGTTAAATACAGCACATTGTGGTCAGTGGACTTTACAGATGAATTCTTTTTGAATAAACTTCAAGAATGGCTCAACACTGAAACGATTCAGCATGATCTATCACATGTGACTCCATTGAAACAATTGAAAAGCATACCTGATGATTTACAACAATTAGGAACGAAAATTGCTCAAGATTTATTGAAAAACAAAGCTATTATGGGTGTTTTTGATGAAGTATGATGCATTATTATTTTGATTCGAATTTCTTTTAAAAGAAATGAATTTTTTCGATAGGGTTGTATGGGCATGTACAATGCAATTATTCCTGACGAACTCCTTCATAAATTAGGTATCTTCAAAGAACGTCTCAGTCAATCGGCACTCTTCTTTGAAATGCAACAAACCAAAGATGATGAAGCTCGTGCTGTCTACGATTGGCTCAAACAAAAAGGAATGAAATTTGACTTAAAAGATCAACCAAATGATGCCACTGATTTAACCGAAGAGCAAATCCTTTGGCAATGCAAAATGTACATTGCTGCTGCACGTTTAGCCGATGATTTCGGTTGTGATTTAATTGGTATTCAATATCAACAAGGTTTGAAAGATCTCGTTCCAGCTTCGGATTTAGCTGAAGGTATTTTAAATAACGTCGATCGTCCACCAGTGAAAGACCGTTCTGGCAAACGTGTTCTCTTCGAAAATGCAGCCATACCACATTTCAATGAAGTCGATGAATGCGCCGGTGTCGATGCTTTGATTACCAATCGTGTTTGGACTCAATTAGGCTATTCACCGGAAACAACTCTACATGATGTTCGTTATGGCGAAGATTTCGATGGCGTATTCACATGGGTTTTCGAAATTTCCGGTGCTGTTCCACCTGAACATTTAATCGATGGGTATCAAGGTGCATTTAGTTTACGTCAACCGCCAATGTATTTTCACAAAGGTGGAGGTACAATTCGTGGTGTTTCGAAGCCAGGCGAAGTCGTTTGGAGTCGAATTTATACCGAAGATAATCGTTTGAAAGCTGACATCGGTCTTGCACGTGTTGCTCAATTACCACAAGAAGAAACTGAACGACGTTGGCGTGACACAACGCCACAATGGCCGATTATGCACGCACAATTACTTGGCGTTACTCGAGATCAATTGATGGCTAAGCATAAAGCAAATCACGTTCAAGTTGCATATGCACCTGATGTTCAAGCCGCTCAAAAGGCACTTGCAGCCAAAGCTGCTTGTCTTCAGGCATTAGGTTTAGAAGTTTTCATTTGCGGTACTGAATCCGGACTCAATTAATTCGAAACATTCTTTTTTTTTCGCTTTTTTTTTCTTTTAATTTGAAATAATAATAATAATACAGCGATGCAAAATCTATACAATACAATAAACAAAACGGTTTTTATTTACATAAGATAAAGTTATCTAAATATCTAGGTTAAACGATCTTGTTTTCGTTTCGGTGTCGTCGACGATGGCGTACGTCTCGGCGTATTCAGTTCATTTGGTTTCAAACGTCGTTCGATATCATTCAAAACAGGCTAAAAATCAAAAGTTCGAACTCAAATTTTGCACAAATAAAACTCTACACCTACCATTAGATATTTTTTCCATGCTAAATGTTCTTCTTGATCATAATCATCTTCAGTTTGTCCATCTGTTTCATTCATATTCGGAAAATTCTCTTGTAGAACTCGATATGACGCCAAAGTTTTAATATTTAATTTACTCAAACAAAATGCTATATTGCCTTGTTTTCGTTCGTCACCACTAAAAAAAACTCGCCGATCAATGGAAAACAAACACGTGAATTTAGCATTTACCAAGCCTGTTTAAATTGTCGACAGAGACGTCGAACTAAAATCTCACAATGCCGATCATTTTTAATAAATGCAAATAGATAGGAAATAATTTGTTGAAATAAATCTTTGGAACAGATATTATTCATGGATAAACGCGAGATGATATCGGGCAGAACATTGAATAACGCTAAGCCACGTTGACGAATTGAGAGTTCATCGAAAAAATGCTGAGCAATACTCGAAATCGGAGTATGAGAATGAAATAAACAAAGAGCTATTTCGCTTATATAACCGCGAACTTTGATCATTTCGCGAAGAATAAGTATGGCAATCGTACAGAGAGCTGTTTCGCCTACATTCAGATCTCGATCATGAATCTGTGCGTAGAATTTAGGAGTGTATGGTTCGATGATATTTGGATGACTAAAAAGCGAACAATCAGACCAAGAGAAAAAACAAGAAGCAGAGAAACATACCGAAGTAATAAATCACCCAGTGAAACGATGAGTGCAGATCGTACGGATGAGTAAGATGAGTTTGTCGATAGATCGAATATTCGTTCGACATATTTCGAGCAAAGTATTGGTGAGACATACATCATTCGAGTGCAAGTTAAAATACTTGTTAGGACAAGATTTTCATCGAAAGACGAGTGATCTTCATTCATAAACTAGAAAGATTCAACTTAAAAACATATTTTTCGATCAATTTTCGTTTTTACTAATTCAAAAAATTGTTCAATTGAATAAAATATCGAATTATTCGATGTTAATTCTTTTTCTAAAATGCTCAGATCGATTTGTTGTTGCTGAATTTGATTCAAATCTTGTTGCATATCTTCATGATGCTGAATATTTTCCTCGTCTTCAAACAATCGTCTCGCCACACTTTCCTCATCGACATGTTCCAGTTGAGCTCGTTCCTTTTGAAATTTCTTTATCGATGAAAGACTCAAACATTCAGTTTTCTTCATTCGTTGAGTTAAACACGTGTTTACACTCGCTAACAATCGAATGAAAATCTTTCGCCAGAACGCGTCTTGATATTTCGTTTGATAATCCCGAATCGACTCGACCGACCATTGAATTTGTTTGGCTAAAGTTTGAAGAAATTCCGAAACGAAATTCGAATCGACTTGTTTGAGATAGATCAACTGAAAAAATGATTTCATGAGATTAATCCATGCAGTTTGATTGACATCAATCGATGATTGAAGGAGTTTCTTCGAGATGAATTCGAAGAAATCATGATGAATATCGAGAGACGTCTTCATTGTTATTAATTGAATTAGAATTTCGAGTTGATAGGAGAGATACTCGAGATTGGCTTGATCGATTCGTCGACTAAGATTGTCGATAATCAACGGGAAATGTTTGATTAAAATCGATTTTTTATCATAAGGAATGATGAATCGAATCAATTGAAGAAATGTTGTTTGTCGTTGATGAATTTCGTTGAACATTTCCTTGTCGTTGATCGTTTTTTTCGCGTTATTCGACATTAATTTGACGTAACAATCGAATAATTCATCGAAAAATAAACGAATATTCGTCGATGTCGACTCGCGAAAGAATTCATCGAGAATATGTTCGAATGTTAATGTTAAATTCAACTCGATTTGATCGAGAAATTTATCGAGAATTTGTTTCGACGAAATTCTTCAAACAAACGATTGAATAAGTTTTTTTGTTTTGGAATTTCAAAAGATTCGACATTACTTTTCATCGGGTTTGTCTTCGTCGATTTTCAGACAAATCCGTTTGAACGCACTGAGAATCGCGCTCGAAACGTTTCGGTCATTCGACCAGATCAATGCGAACATATCCTGTTCGAGTTTTTTGTAGATTTTCGATTGACATTCGAATGACGACCACTGGAAACAGAAAAATTGAGAGAATACGAACGAGTTTTCCACAAGAAAGTCAACAAACCAAAACGAGAAACTCGATTATTTCGAGAACATCACTCGTCACTTTCGAACTGAGCAGATAAAACGCGTCTTTAGCTAAGAATCGTCGCAGATGATTGCAGAAATCCGTTGCATTATGCAAATACGAACTAAATTCAATCATAATCAACAAGAAAATCTCTCGTTTTTGCTTACACAAGCTTCGATTGTTTGACCATATTATCAAACAATCGTTTTGTTCTTTCGTTTGGCTCTTCGTCATCGAGCTGTTCGATTTCATTTGTTGGCAAACAGTTATTCAGCTGATTTTGCATTTGTATCAACACACTCATTTGCGAATTATATTCTTCGAATGACGGCAAAAATTCTTCGTTGGTATACATCGACGAAACCCGTTGTTTTTGCTCGACAATCCGTTCGAATAGATGATGTTGACTGTCAAGATTATTTTCAATTTGCTGTTCGTTCGTTGTCGAGAAATTCTCAATATTCAAACATTGTCCCAACAGTTTTTGTAACCGAACTAACTTATTCATTTCGCTATTATATTCATCCAACATAACATCAATCGGCAGAAACTAAAACAAAACTCAGATCTTTTTATTGACAAAATAAAAATTCCTCTACTCGATCGGTGTAAGGATTGCATTTGAGAAGTTTAGTTGCCAGTTGAATGGCGTGTTTTCGAACGATACACGATGTATCGTTCATTCGTTCGATCGTTGCTTGAGTTAGATGACAGTAGAATTTAATCGGAATCAGTTTCGATTCGACGAGATTGACGCAGAGATTGATGGCGTGAGAACGAACATGGACGTTCGAATCGAGGAAATATTGATCGATGATGAGAAGAAATAGCTCACCGCGCAGTTCTTTGTATTCGGAGAGGGACGAGCAAAAACGAATGATGTTCACGCAGACATTTAGTAGACAATTGCGCATTTGAAGGCAATCGCTATCGAATAGATCGAGCAAACGATTGATGTAGATTATCAAATGATCGGATATGTGAAGAGACAATTCATCGAGAAGTTTAGCCATTGTTCGAGAATTGTTGCTTTCGGTTTGAGGGACATTCGAACGAGATGGAGTTGTTGTTATTGTTGAAGAAGAAGAATTCAACCCAGGCGATAGACAAAGATGACAAATATCACTGAAATCCATGGAAATATGTTGTTTTTTCTCGGTTGTTCAATCGCTTACTTAATAATTCGTTCTAAGAGTGTGTCAGTTCGAAAGTGTTTTACATGACAAATAATCACTGCTGAAAAGATCGTCGCGGTGTGTTCTTGAATTTGTAGCATTTGAATCATTTTCATGCTCGTATCTGATATGAATTGAAAATAAAACTTAGAAAAGCTCGATAGTAGTCCTACCTTCTTCGATACGAAATTGTCCGATGGTAACGGCTAAGATAAACGAAAGATAATCTTTGACTGTTCGGGATCGTGATGAAAATTGATTATTTCGAATAATTGTCAAGCAAACATCGACAATTGTACTGCAATGAAAAGATATATAAAAATAAATAAATAGAAAATCGCTGAATTCACCTTCCGATTTCTTGATCTTCTAATCTTTCGGTTTCGTGCCAAAATTGTCTGAGATCAAGTTTGATAAAATTGGTGAACAGAAGCAGAATTTCATCTCGTTCGTTGACGAACCAATCGATCTGACCGAATGAATTAGTTTTCTTCAGTTTTTTATTTGTTGGCGTGCCGATCGGTTGTTGGTCGTTGTCGAGAATTAAATTTTCGAGAGTTAACAAATATCGACAGAGAAGATCGAGAGAAAAGAGAATATTTTGACGTTGAACATCGTCGCGATTGATCTGTTGATTTGAACTTATCGATTGAATTTCATTTTCAATTCGTTCTTTTAAAATCACACTGAAAGTCTTGCGAATTTCTTGCGAACGTTGAACATTTCTGAATATAAAACAATAATAAAATAAGAAATTTATCTGCGAATTAAATAATTTACTCGATAAGACCGTCAGCTATAGCGTGAAATTTCGAGAGAGTAAACGAAGGATTACTGTTTTCATTCAATTGACATTCTATTTCAAAGAAAATTCGAGTTTATCCACGAAATTCGTGTTGTCAAACAAACCTTTGAACACAGCATTGATCTCTTCTTTGCTAATACCCATTATTACATCTAGAAAATAAAAATGCGCGTTTATTATCATTATTAATGAAGAAAGAACAACAATCGAAATCACAACAGTAAAGAATTGATTTGATTTGAATCGAATTTGTTATCAAGAGATTTTCTAGAAGTTTAATTTCGAATGAACAGCATTCGAATTTTCGGGTAATTCGTTTCGGTTGTGAGAAATATTCGGGTGAACATTTATGGGATACATCGTATTTTCTCTCGTTAATTTTCGAACTTTTCGAAGAATTAAAACTGAATTCCAATGATGAATCACGTTTCGTTGCTTTTCTTATTTCTCGTCTCAATGAAATCAAACTCAATTCATCGATACCCACGAAATTAATCATTCAACTATTGAAATATTTCAGCAATATTCGTTTAAAAATTCTCGTTCTACTCGAGCTTTTAACTGTCAGCGAACCGATCGATTGTAACAAAGCGTTGATGTTACTTTGGGAATTCTCGAACTACGGTTACATGACACTTTTCTACGTCTTAGATCGTATTAAATTTTCGATTGAGAATAAAGATTCCGAATGGAAATCTTTGTTAACAATATTCGAACCACTAGAAAACAAGAAACATGCAGCATATATCGTCTTAGATAAAACCAACTTTTACAAACCAAATATTGCGGAAATCGTTTTCGGACCGAAGAGATTCAAACGATACTTCTAAGCTTGACCGTTATACATTGACAAGCTGCTCACTGTATCACCAATCACATTGCTTTATCAATCAACCAACGAGAAAAAAAACACCGTGGATTACAGTGACATCTAACTCACAACAAACATGTAGAAGATTTCTGAGTAAAAACTGTATATTTATGAATTTGATCTGACTTATAAAAAAAAAGTAGAAGGTTAATTTTGACTGCCGAATACACCTTTATCAACAATAAAATAGTTACATCGATTTGTTTTAGGTATGTAATAGCAAAAATCAATGGCTAATGAACGTAGATGAACGACGTTGTTAAGTATATTCGTTGTAGCTTTTCGTTCATCGAAGACAACTTGAGATTGTTGAGAATCAAGATGATGTTCTTCGACATTTTCAGTTCGTGTTAACTGTATACGGCAATGCACCAGGAATGCCCAAGTTAAACCTAACGCCGGACCTAATGTCACCGAAGAAGATGAACCGGATAAATAATTATTTAGTTGAGTAAATTGAGTTTGAACCTATATAAATCAGAAAAAATCTCGTTGAAATATTTTTTTGCTTTGCTGATGATAGAATTCAGTACTTGATTAACACAAATAATAGCTATATTATATCTCTGACAAAGCGTATGCATAGCAAAGCCGAAGTACTGTAAAGTATTTGCTTTTGTATGATGTTCAAACATGATATCTTCCGAACGAAAGAGAGCTGCTAATGAATCGATGATAATTAATCGTATGTTAGGTTCACGATTCAGTAGAATTGGAAGTCGATCAATAAGTGTCATTTCTAAATGACGCTGAAAGAGATAAAAATATAATTATTAATCGAGAAATTGTCTTAAAATTACATAATGTCGAACAATATCAAAATAGATATTATCGAAGAATTTCTGTTGTAAACATCTCGCATCAGCGATGTTAAATGGTTTGTCTGCTTTAGCACGATAGTAGGATATGTGTCTTAATCGTTTGTCGATTTTCTCGATTTGAGATTCGGTGTTAATATAAACAACTTCTACGTTGAGAAAAAAACTCAACTTGAGAATCAATTTTGATAAAACAAAACTATTCACTGGCTTCTTGTTCACGAGCTCGAAACGTTCGTTGAACTTCGATCGATAATTGAATGCAAATTTGAGTTTTTCCACAGCCACTTTCACCGTACAATTCAGTGATTTGTCCGAGTCGAATTCCGCCGCCTAGTGTTTGATCAATAATTGGACAACCTGTTGAAAATGTTCGTATTGCATCTCGTTCATCTTCGGTCATTTTCCAAACTAAACTTTGACAATTCCTCAAAAGCAATTCAACTGAATTCGTTCAACACACACCTGTTGTTTGTCGTTGTGATAATGGATAAACTGTTTTCGACACACAAAGTAACGCACGATTAATAATATCTAACGGTAATTGTGTCAAACGAATGATTTCTCCTGGATCGGATTCGAGAAATTTCTTCAATGAACAATTATTACCATAAGCTAAATACGTAGATTTCATTGGAAAAGGCAAAACGTTTAGTGAAGAGAAACAAAAAAAACCTCGAATTAGTTTTTCTTCGACATTTGGTGGTAAATCAATCTCACTCAATGTGAGAGACATACGTAGTAGTTCTTATCTATAGAAATCAAATTCAATTGCATCGTTTTGCTCGTTCGAATAAATGCTTAATGTTTAGTAAAGAAATAAACTTATGTGATCAAAACAAGAGAAAAGATTTTGACAACTGAAAAAGTAAAACAAGAAATTCATCAATGTCATTCCACCACAATTGTCGGCTATATCGGTTCTTCGATAGTTAATTTCTCATGTAGATCATCCTCGAGTTCATCCAGTTTGTCATTATCATCGTCAGCTATTGGATCAACATGATATTTCGTTAAATCAATGTCAGCTTTGAGAAGAATATCTTCGATTTTATCTTCTTCCTCGTCGTCATCGTCGTCCGTACCCACGGCATCATGTTGTTTGATTTGCTAGAAAACAAGAATTCATCGTTTATTGATTAAAAATAAATATTTCTTTAGAAAATAAGCCATGCAAATCGAATAAACATGCGAGAACAAGCGCATTTGATCGAGTGTTTTTTACTCTCTCTTTCTTTTTCAATTTTCCATGCGCGCATATTTAATCATACCTGAGCCGTCAATCGACCCTTTAATTCCTCTCTAAATTTTTCCTTTGCCCATTGCATAAAATGAGCTGTGTCATATGTCGCCGTCTGATAGATAATCGTACAAGAAATCGACAGAAAATATCTCCAAACTTACTTCTTTGGTTAAAGATAACAATTCATTTTCGATTGTATCACTGACAGCATCGAGCTGTTTCTCGACATCTTCTTCTAATTTTAATTGTTGTTGAAGTTGATCTAATGAATCAATAATATTACCTAGGAAAACATGTAATTTAGTTATTTCGAATCGACTGAATTCGCTTTTACTATCTGTCGTGGAAATATCCGATGGTGGACTGATGACATCATTAGCTGAAATATTATTTTCGTCTTCTAATATCGACGATTCTTTCAAATGCATACTCGTCGATAACGAACTATTTCCACTATCATCAACAGTTGTTGAATTCACTTGTGAATCGTTATTTAATGTCGATTGATTGGTTCCGATGAGTTCAGTACTATCATCTTCCCACCATTCTTCGATTAAATCGATATCATTTCCGTTGTGATTTCGATTATATCGATTTGAATTCGTTCGATGATTGAAATCGTTGCGTCGTTGATAATTATTATTGAAACCGTATTGACGTGGATCGTAGGATGACAAAGGAAATTGATGTTTGTCTTGATAGGTTCGTTGTTGATTTGTTCGACGTCGTGAATAGGACGGATTCCAATGATTATTCGTATTGAAATTGTCGGTTTCATACGACGAATCATCCGTATTGAGATAAGCTGACAGTGGAAGACTGTTGTTAAGGTTTGAATAGCGATTGTTGTTGTTGTTGTTGTTGTTGTTGTTGGAATTTGATGAACGGAAAACGTTGTTGGTTGATGAGAAATCGTAGAAAGACTGTGGACGTGCTCGAAAACGAGGTTCGTTGTTATTAAATCGTGATGATGAACTGTGAAAATGTTCGAAATCGCCGGACATTGGTCGTTGTTGAGAGTGTCGATTATCACGACGAAATCGTGGCGGTAGATCACCGATTGGCTCTTGTTGCTGCGATGATGGACTCGAGAATTGAGAAACATTTGTTTGTGGTGACGATTGAAAAACAGGCGAATGTGGAAATTGATGACGAGTGGAATTTTCGAATGTACGCGTTGGATGATATTGATGCGATGAAGTCGGTGGAGGAGCAAAGTAAACTGGAGCATTACCGTTGAACGGTGTTGATTGAGCAGATGATGAATACAGAAAATTATGAAGATACGCAGATTCTAAAGCAAAAAAACAATCTTTTATTTTTCATTTTATTTGTGAAATACGAACGATCTAGCTGATCTCCTGGACTATTATTCATCAATGGATCGATGCCGATATTCGATGGTAAAATTTGAACATGCATCGGACCATTTTGCCACATCGGCATTTGTGGCATATCTAAATGAAATTCAGAAGGTCCTCCTGGATGACCATTATTATGTATTCCGGAACGACGCATTCGTTCTATTAAACACATCGAACTGATCCGTTTTAGTGAAATTTTCAATTTACCTTCACGTCGACGTTGACCTTGTTCGTGAGTTCGTTGCTGCTGATTGAAACGTCCGCTACCAACACGATTAGCTAAAGAAAAAAATATAGATATTCGAATATTTCAAACTAATAGAACGCAAAACAAAACGATCGAGTAACATTATTCGATGAGCGTACATTACAAATGATGAAACGATAAAAGAAAAAAAGAATATGAAAAATCAGTCATGCAATTAGACGATTAACTGTATTTACGTCGAAACCTTTGACCTTCGGATTGAAAACGAAAGAAGAAGAAAAAAGAAGAAGCGAAATGAAGTTTTCTATTGATAATATTATCCGAATGAAATCTTAAGGTCAAAAATCTTCTTCTCAACAAAGTTAATTAGCTTACTTTTGTGGGCGTCAAACATTCGTCTACAATCCAGTATACACATTGTGTTCTTTTTCTCTCATTTGTCTTCTATCACTGAGATAATAATACAATACATTCATCTCGATCACTCAAGTATATATTTATCTTTCATATACCTTCAATTTATATATATATATTAGATTCAAAGGCATTTAATCAGCTGATTTCAAAGCAACCCGTTAACCCAACCATGCAATGTATGATAAATGAATGGAGAAATAACGAGCAAGTCAGAGTTGTCGATGACCTACGTACCTTGATTGTTTACAATGACAAGTTTTTTTGCGTGTGCCGGCTCGTCGGCGTCTACTCATAAAAGAATTACATTGAACTAGATTCTTCTTTTTCTCTTAAACTTGAGTATTATGAGCGAAAATTGATATCGATAAGTGACTTTCGTCTTACCATAATTGTTTTCTGAATGAGAATGAAATGGATATGCGTATTCAAGTAATTCAGGACTGATGTTGTTGTTCTGGTATTGTTGATTTATAGTTTCCGGTGCACGTTCACGTTTGAGTCGATTGTAATCGATACGTTGTGCACGTTGTGGTTGATTGTCATTACGATCCTAAAATAAATCAAGATGAAAAATCATCGTGTTTATGAGTGTTTTTTCCGAACGTTTTCATATTTTCGTCGTGTTGGTCCTCGTTGATTTTCCTGTTAACAAAGAAAAGCATAACAAGTGTAAATACAAAGACTAATATAAGCACTTACTTGAGAATGAACTTGAGTTGTTGTATTTCGTGAACGATTTTTAATTGTCTAAAAAGCATACTTAGATGAAAATTCTTTTCGTTTAACTTAACTTACACTTCGCATTGTCGTGTCTTTTGTCGATTCAACTGACTGTTGAGCAAGTTGTCGGTCTTCTTCGATTTCCTTGAATAAAGACAAAAAAAGAACGTCAGATTTTTTTTCTTGGACGACACTTCTACGAAGTCATAAAATAACTTTCACAAAACAAAATCTTTTATGGGGCGTGAAAAAAAGCAACGTCATTCAACTAAAGTAATCACATCGTTACCGATTTATAACAAGCCCTGACGGCGTCTACTGAAACTCTATATCCCTTGTTCTGTATACATAAGCATCGACGCTCCCCATTAAAAGCGAGAAAGAGAGAAGGGAGTATAAATTGTCAAAAAATCTCTCTCGTTCTCATTGCAATGTCATTCGAGAATACATAGGAAAGAAAAAATGGACCTCTTAGTCGATAAATATCAATTGGCGAGTCCTCTCTCCACACGCACACACATATATATGTATATGTTCTTTTTTTCCCCCCCCTCTCTCTCCCTTCTCTTCTCACATATTCTCTTGGTCTCTTTTGTCTCTTTAAACAAACAATTAATATACGCATTCAAGTGCAAACCTGATGACGCTTAAGTAATTCCAAGTTTTTTATTCGCATCTCAGCCATCTTTTGATCAATTGCCGACAAAGTTGATAAACCATCCATCGATATAAATCTCTATATACACGTATTTTCAAAAACAAAATCGACAGACAGATTATCTGAAATAAAGATATATACTCAAACTAGACAACATACACATTTAGAAATGCATATTCACACACATGTACAATCATTTATATGATTTATTAGGCCAAAAGAAACGAGGTCACTCGAAAGCACAATAGAGCAATTTACCTTGCTAAAGAAGTTGTACGCGCATCAAATTTCTATTTCCCTTTGATGCTTATTAGTTATAGATGATTGAAACAAGGCGTCTCATTTATTGATCGACCTCACACCAACTCTATGCCTACGGTTCGTTTACGCTTTTACATATGTAAATGTCGAACATAAGATGCGACAATCAATTGTACAATGCTCTGGTACAAATGTGAGAATAATTGTTTTCCTATGTGTGCATACAAATAGATATTTACCGATGAATGATAACATATAATTCGATAGTTATTGATATCTCAATGAATCCTACTTTTATACACATCTATTCGAAGCACTGATCTATAACGAATGAATGTTTGCGTTATGAGAAGGTTAATAGATTAGGCGACGATGACGAAGAAGAAGAAAAACAGAAAGTTTCCACACTAGTATTTCTAGTATTCAGAGAGAGAGAGAGAAGAAATGAGAATATTGTATATTTATATTTGACGTTTCTTTGGATAAATAAATAACTTTATATTAATAATTATGCTAAACAGACTATTCTCGTCTTATGAATCATTTTTTCCTCAAAATGATTCCTCTGTGAACAGAAACCTAACTATTCGTTCAAGACAATTGATTGTCATCGATTCTCAATAGATACTAGACAAATGAAGTAAGCAGAATTATTGTTTGCTCTTCCGAATGAAGTGAAGACGAAGAAGAAAGAAGATATTCACTTTCCCTCTTTTGTACAAAATACAATACATTATTCGAGGTCGAAAAAGATTAAGTTTCGCAAGAATAGAAACTATTGTATATCTCATCACTACGGAGTTGTTCTTTAGAGTATAATTGAGCTTTATAACAATGTTATTTCTTTCTTTTAAAGCGAATAAAAGAACAAGAGAGAGAGAGAAAGTATTTTATATTAAGGTATTTACTTTCCTTATTGTGAGATAAAATAGTAGGTGTTCTGTTTATGTAACATTCTATTGAACTGAATATAAACGAAATGTTACTTGATTGTAAAGAATTTATGAAAGATATATTTGAAATAAAACTTTAAAATGTCAAATATATCGAATATCAATATGAAATTTGAAATTGAGTTTCAGTTAACCTTGAAATGAAAATAAATAATCAATACCTATGATTATAGTTAAATTTACCTTTGTTTCTCGTTTATTATTCGATTATAATTAGTTTTTAAATATATTTGAAGTAGTTCTTAAGAGAAACAGACACTTACCAGTTATCTTCTCCTCATGAGAACACGCATTTTGTTCAATTAATTGAATTGATTTTAGTTTCCATTCATATATATATTTTTGAAATTTTCTTTAAAAGTTTCATTGGATAGTAGAAAGACCAACTATATGAAAAAAGTGTTCAACAATAATAGACCAGCCAGGCCCGATCTCATGGCATCAGATGTCGCACTTACGAACACGTTAACAATTCATGCGTTTGGTTCAAAGTATCGTATTCAATTATAAAAGTTTGAAGTTCTCGGTTCATTTATTTTCAAAGATCGTTATTCAAGATTATCATTTGAGTTCGTGAGAAATTTTATTGATGAGCGTGACATTTACGTCACATCCATATGGTGCACTCTAATAAAGCCTATCTTTGTTGTCATCTGGTTCCTGTTCAAAGAAAAAATACTATTATCATCATCTTTTCATTGAGCATTACTGCAAGTACTTAGTCACAAGGGATTCTCAGATGACAAATTTGATATATGCATATAAGAATATAAAACAAATGCCATTAAATACGACGTTTTATAATAAACAAAAAAAAAACATTTTTTTTTATCCATAATACAAAATGAATTCATTCACAATCGAGACTATTTCTTATTTGTTTTTTTTTCTCTATAAATAGTAGACGATGAACAACATAGAAAAGGAAGAGAGAGAGAGTAGACAACATGGGATTATCACCGACTAGTTATTGGCATATGTTCATTTGCATCGACAGTAACATTATCAATATTATTTGTTGTACTACGTCGATTATTAGTCCAGTTATCGAATAGATGATAACCGGCACCTGATGGTTCCCAATCATCACTTGTTGATTCCAATGAATACGTAAATTGTCTTCGTCTTTGTCGTTTTCGTTGAAAATAAACAAATGCAACAGCTATACTAACTGATGAGATGATTAGTAGAAGACCAATAACAATAATACTTGTCACTATTCCACCATGTATCGCTCGTTGCATCTTCGGCAATGTCAATCTCGACATAGTTTCTAAATGAAAAATCTATTTTTCGAAATAAATTGTTCGTTGAATTGACTTTACTTGGACAAGACAGTTCATCGATGCCTTGCGGACATGAATAATAACCGTCACAATGAAGACTTTCGTCTATACACCATTGATCTTCATTACTGACCAAACAACGATATTGATTCGACAGACATGGACCTATCAATAACAATGTTTTCATTGATTGTCTTTTAAAAAGAAAAAAAACAACAAAAACTGACCTTTTGATATATTTGTTATTAATATTTGAAAGTCTGAGAGATTGAATTGACATAAACTAAATGTTAGAGGCAAATTTGTAATATTAGTTTGAATGAATGTTTGATTGAATATTGAATAATGAAATAAGTCCAAAGATGTTTTTTGTTTATTAATGATTTGTAATGCGGGTATTAGTTGCGATGAATTAATGATATTAATCATTATATTTTCAGATAAATCTGTCGGAGATCTTTGATTAACTGTGAGATTACAACATGTTGAAGAAGATAAAGATGAGCGTGCGAAAATGATTGATAAAGGAGATGAGATGTTTATCGTTTGATTGCAGAAAGACAGAAAATGAGCTAGAAAACAAAATGAAGTTTTTTGTTTTATGTTTTTTTTGTTGTTGTAAACCTTGTTGTGAAGTTGAATGAATACTTCGAATAAATAGGAACAAATAAAAGCAGCACCAGATGATTTGAATATTTGTCATTAATTGAAGATTCAATAGAGATTGTTTAGTCATTGTATGGGATATCTAACGTGATGAATAGCAAATAAAAATTCTTTTTCTCTGTTTCATTCGAAGAGATGTTGAATGCTGCTGCTTATTTCTAGTTGATTGTCAAATCAGTTGTGCATGTTTCTCTCTCTCTTCTCTATCGTTCTTTTTCTTTTTCTTTTTTCTTTCGACCTAAGGCAACAATTTTCTACATATATACATCGGGCAGATTCTTCTTCTTCTCTTCTTCCTCTTCTTTTTTTTCTATTTCGAAGGCGATGAGTCAGCATCGAAAATACGAGTGCGAGCAAACGCGAACAAGAAGGAGAGGAAGAAGAAAAAGAAGAAAAGAAAATAAGAGAGAGCATATTGTACGTGCTATGCGTTCACCTACAATAGTCGTTCAAACATCTTTACTGAAGACTGGTATTAACCAAGCGAGCGAGCGAGAGAGAGAATGCCATTGACTAGTAGATAGATAGTCAATAAAAATGTACAAAGAAAAGAAAAATCGAACTGAACAAACTCTTGATAGATTGATGTGTGCACAGAAGATTAGGTTTACTTGTAGTTGTTATACTACAGTTTGATGATGAATAAACAAGATTTTCCGAAGCAAAGAAAAAAATGAAGAATGTGTAACAATGATCTGGTTGCTTCTGTTCATAAATTATGTTTTTAATCGATTAAATCTGAAACTTGGGTTTTTTCCTGGGAATTAATCCTTGGGTTTTAATACGAAAAAAATATACTGTGATAAAATACACTTTTTTATCGTAAAATCATCTGTTTCGATCGAAATCATTATTTGTTTATTCAAAATATTACCTGTACTTTCTCATGATTCACAATAGGATTGATTAATGAGAAAAAAATCCAATAGAAAATTAAACTGATGAATATAAAAACACAATGACATTCATATTAGATATATTTGATGGAGTGATTTTACACCATGGATATAAAAACACTAGGACATCCATATTAGATATATTTAGAGGAGTGATTTTACATCAAAGCATTATTCATACGATTGCTACAATATCTTGTCGAATAAATAAAAACCAAAAATTATATTCAAAATATAAATCAAATAAAAAAGTAATTAATAGAAGGAAACCCATTGATCCACTATCGAATGCGAACCGAGATGCAAATTTTTCAATGATTTACCTGTTCCCATAATCATATCCCTTTTTCGGGAAAAAATATTTTCGTTACTAAACATATCCTCGATCAAATCAAGGTTAACGTCTTTGATCAGACTATTGATCTATTTAGCAAAGAAAACCTCGAAATGACTAATCGAATTTTTGATGAGTCATCGTTAGTGAATTTGAATTTTCTTTTCGAATAAAATCACAACTATTCTTCAATTTTATCAATTTGGTAAGCACAGGTATCTGTGAAAAGATTCTTAATTATCTCAATTTCACGTTCCCAAATTATGGTTTTCTTGATTACTGCCGAGGTGGGAAGCGAATGTTTATCGTCATGCTTGAAAGAAGATCACATCCTTATTGCATATATATACATAATACATTTAAGTGCGATCTATTTGCACTTTATCTTTGCTACACTTCGATACAGTGAGTAATCAAAATAAGCCATCATTCATAAATAGTTAGACTTCAATAGCGAATCTGGTCGTCTACTTTCATTTGAAACAAACTCGGCCTAACTTAAATACAGTCAATGGCTGGTAAAAGCGCTGCTGTTACTCTTCCTATCTTGGCATTATGCTGCGTTGGTACGATCTTGGCTGCAATTGCCATAACAATTGTTTTGGCTCTTATTCCACTGTATACAAACACGACACCGGTTACATTAGCCGACATACATGGTATATAGTAATTCGGAACCGTGAAAGAAACTAGATAACTATAAATTTATCGTTTCAGCAACGTCTAGAGGTTTTACACAAACATCAGAAATTGATGGCTCAATACCCACTGCAACTTTGAATGATGAATCGAAGGCAAAAATACTTGCAGTGGTATGAAATTTTGATTTTGAATAAATGCTTGATTTATTCTTTTTAAACAGGCGAAACAAGCAATGTCTGATTTGGATAAATCATCTGTAGATATTGCAGCAAACAGTGCAGCAATTTCCGAACCTACAGACGGACGACGACGACGACGACGTCATGCGGTAGATTACTTATGCTTATACCTAATTTAATCCGAGCATCCTTGATTTTTTTCATGATAGGGTGGAAAACATATCTTGACTGTTGAATATACAGTTTATGCTCGGAATAGAGCTCTTCTTGAAGCGTTCATCAAAAAATTAAGAGCATTTATAGCAGCAAATCATGATCTTTTCGCTAGTGCACGTATGTTGAATGCAAAGTTTCCTATCAAATACAAAAAAACAGAAATGAATAAATGAAAGTAAAACATTTTCCTTTTTTTATTTCAGTTGCTGCTCTTACATCAACAAGTATGTAGAAACAACTAATCTTATTAAAAACAAAAAGAATATATTTTATTTATTTTAAAATAGCTATTTCACCAGCTGCAATTAGTACAACAGTCGCAACTGGAGCTGTAAGTGCAAGTGTAACTACTGCTGTTAGTGCTACTGCTGCTGTTAGTGCCACTGCTTCGGTTAGTGCAAGTGCAAATCCAACCGCTGCTGGTCGTCGTCGTCGATATAATGAAGGTGCAACAATTGCATCACCACTCGTTATATACAATGATTAAGTCCACATCTTCAGCGTAAACATTAAATCACTAATTTTTTTAATATTTTTCATACTAACTTTGCTACTCTCATCCATTTGACACAGAAACACATTTATAGCATCATTTCTTTTTTTTAAAATCATTAATAAATATTGAACTGTCATTTCATTTTACTAATAAGTATGATATTTTTATTCGATTAAAAAGATAATTTTACATTTCGTGCGTATAATCAATGTCAATTTATCAAGCTTGTCATAAGAGTAAAAAATCCTTGAACTGATTCGAAGTAAAGTGAAGATTTGTATTATTCGTCGAATCCAGTTCTTATAATTTTATTGAGTTTTTTCACGAACTGGAGCTTTCGTCACATCAAGTGTCATCATCAGTAGAGAAAAATGAAAAAAAAGACGGAAAATTTTCAATATTATTTATAGCATCGTATAGTTACATAGGTGATTCAAGGAATTATTGCAGTTTTGAATCAAATTTCATCTTCTCATTCAATTCATGCAATTAATTCAACACAATTTTTGTAATCAAAATGAAAATTGCCATCTTTTCTCATTTTTTATCTCTACTGATGATGACACTTGATGTGGAATACATTTTTTTATCGTAAAATCGTCTTTTTCGATCGAAGTCATTAATCATTTAGGAACGGTGACTTCTTTCTTTCTGCTTGTTTATACATTTTTAATTAAAAGTGGCGAAAGTATTCGATATTTTCATCAGCTTATTTTTTTCCGTTTGCTGCCATCTGATAATTGAAAAAACGAAAGAGAGATAATAAGGGCGTCATATGTTATACCGAATAACATTTTTAAGTTCGTCGAAAATTAAATCATAGACTATTACTAATTTCTTTTCCCATTTTTGTGCATGCATGACATTCACCTGTACAAAACGAAATAACGGAAGTAGGCACAAGAAGAAAAGCTTGCTTTAGTGTGTTGTTTTTTTCATGATAAGCGATTCGTCTGATAGATAATGGGTGGGTAAAACATGATTTGATTTATAAAACAAGATACTAAGCGAATGACTAATTTAACAGGTGCATAGACATTCAAGGATACAGTATTCATTATTAATTCAATAATCGATAAAAATCGTTTGCAATTGAGCCTGATTTTCAATACAGTCAATTTAAATAATAATAATTAGTTAAGAATTCTTCATAAATACAGTGCATAATACAAAAGTGTTTAACAATAGGATTGATTAATGAGAAAAAAATCCAATAGAAAATTAAACTGATGGATATAAAAACACAATAACATTCATATTAGATATATTTAGAGGAGTGATTTTAAATCAAAGCATTATTCATACGATTGCTAGAGTATCTTCTCGGATAAATTAAAGTCAAAAATCATATTCAATATATAAATCAAATAAAAAAGGAACTAATAGAAGGAAACCCATTGATCCACTATCGAATGCGAACCGACATGCAAATTTTTCAATGATTTACCTGTTCCCATAATCATATCCCTTTTTCGGGAAAAAATATTTTCGTTACTAAACATATCCTCGATCAAATCAAGGTTAACGTCTTTGATCAGACTATTGATCTATTTAGCAAAGAAAACCTCGAAATGACTAATCGAATTTTTGATGAGTCATCGTTAGTGAATTTGAATTTTCTTTTCGAATAAAATCACAACTATTCTTCAATTTTATCAATTTGGTAAGCACAGGTATCTGTGAAAAGATTCTTAATTATCTCAATTTCACGTTCCCAAATTATGGTTTTCTTGATTACTGCCGAGGTGGGAAGCGAATGTTTATCGTCATGCTTGAAAGAAGATCACATCCTTATTGCATATATATACATAATACATTTAAGTGCGATCTATTTGCACTTTATCTTTGCTACACTTCGATACAGTGAGTAATCAAAATAAGCCATCATTCATAAATAGTTAGACTTCAATAGCGAATCTGGTCGTCTACTTTCATTTGAAACAAACTCGGCCTAACTTAAATACAGTCAATGGCTGGTAAAAGCGCTGCTGTTACTCTTCCTATCTTGGCATTATGCTGCGTTGGTACGATCTTGGCTGCAATTGCCATAACAATTGTTTTGGCTCTTATTCCACTGTATACAAACACGACACCGGTTACATTAGCCGACATACATGGTATATAGTAATTCGGAACCGTGAAAGAAACTAGATAACTATAAATTTATCGTTTCAGCAACGTCTAGAGGTTTTACACAAACATCAGAAATTGATGGCTCAATACCCACTGCAACTTTGAATGATGAATCGAAGGCAAAAATACTTGCAGTGGTATGAAATTTTGATTTTGAATAAATGCTTGATTTATTCTTTTTAAACAGGCGAAACAAGCAATGTCTGATTTGGATAAATCATCTGTAGATATTGCAGCAAACAGTGCAGCAATTTCCGAACCTACAGACGGACGACGACGACGACGACGTCATGCGGTAGATTACTTATGCTTATACCTAATTTAATCCGAGCATCCTTGATTTTTTTCATGATAGGGTGGAAAACATATCTTGACTGTTGAATATACAGTTTATGCTCGGAATAGAGCTCTTCTTGAAGCGTTCATCAAAAAATTAAGAGCATTTATAGCAGTAAATCACGATCTTTTCGCTAGTGCAGGTAAGTTGAATGCAAAGATTTCTATCAAATACAAAAAAAAACAGAAATGAATAAATGAAAGTAAAACATTTTCCTTTTTTTATTTCAGTTGCTGCTCTTACAATAACAAGTATGTAGAAACAACTAATCTTATTAAAAACAAAAAGAATATATTTTATTTATTTTAAAATAGCTATTTCACCAGATGCAATCAGTACAACAGTCGCAACCGGAGCTGTAAGTGCAAGTGTAACTACTGCTGTTAGTGCTACTGCTTCAGTTAGTGCAAATCCAACCGCTGTTGGTCGTCGTCGTCGATATAATGAAGGTGCAACAATTCCATCACCACTCGTTACATACCAAGATTAAGCCCACATCTTCAGCATAAACATTAACTTTCATACTAACTACCTTGCTACTCTCATCCATTTGACACAGAAACACATTTATAGCATCATTTCTTTTTTTTTAAATCATTAATAAATATTGAACTGTCATTTCATTTTACTAATAAGTATGATATTTTTATTCGATTAAAAAGATAATTTTATATTTTGTGTGTATAATCAATGTCAATTTATCAAGCTTGTCGTAGGAGTAAAAAGTCCTTGAACTACTCGATTCAATAGATTAATCTAGTATTATTGGTGTATTTTGATTCATTATTAAAACAACATTATCGTTTCTTTTCTAACACTCCTACTCGTACTATTTGATAGATACCGTAGGAGTAAACCAATGCATAATACGTGAGGATTATGGTTGATAAATATTTTCATCTAGTATATAATCCATTGAATTCAAAACATCGGATTGAATCACGATGAATTCTTTTCGTTTTCTATTTGTTTGTTCATCATCACTATTACTAATGACAATGATGATACTGTTTGCATTGGCAAATGGGAACAGTAAGTAGCATGTTAATTGAAATTAATTAATTTCTTGATTACAGTAGAAGCTGAATGTAGTGAGAATGAAGAATACAATGAATGTGGTAGTGCATGTCAAGAAAATTGTACATCTACGCCGAAATTTTGTACATTACAATGTGTGCCCGGTTGTTTTTGTAAATCAGGTTTTGTTCGCGAAACGGATCATAAAAGTAAATGTATTTCACGTGCTCAATGTCCTTGTCAAGCTAATGAATATTTCAATGAATGTGGTTCAGCATGTCCTGATACTTGTACAATTAAATCTCAAAAATGCACTCGACAATGTGTGCCACGTTGTGTTTGTAAGGAAGGTTTTATTCGTTTGAACAACCGAACTGATAGTTCATGTATACCTGAATTAGAATGTAATAATTCTCGATGTTTTGATTCGAATGCTGAATATCGAGAATGTGGATCATCTTGTTCACCAACATGCAATGACGAACGTAATCCTATTCGAAAATTTCGAATTTGTTCAACTCAATGTCAATCTGGTTGTTTTTGTAAAAAGGGTTTTGTACTCGAAAATAACAATAAATGTGTTCGACCTGAAACGTGCTGTCGATTGATCAAAGGTTTATATCGTCAATGCGGATCTGTTTGTCCACAAACATGTTTCAATCAACGAAATGTTATTTGTTTACTTCCGTGTGTTTCGGGTTGCTTTTGTTCGAATGAATATTTACGCAAGAATGACAATTTAAATAGTCTTTGTATTCCGAAATCTTTCTGTTGAATTTATTTTTTCTTTTTAAATAAAACATCGACTAGATATTATACAAGCTTGTAAAATTTTATTGAACGATGATTATTACATATACGTTCGATCATTTATACTGTTCGTATCTCTTTTTTCCTCTATTGATTACATTTTCGAAATCATTCAACCATATCTAACCAACAAGAAATAGATGCACTCACCTCTACACGCATAACGCCAACCAATTTTTATAATTGTATTGATAATTCAAATAAAATTAAATTGAACGCATGGCTTGGAGTCCTCGTACACGAATAATCTTAGCATTAGCAATTGGTTATTTCTGTATATTTGTTTTTTTCTCGTTAACAACATATATCATCTATGTATTTTATACAACAATTGCACAGAGTGTATTGAAGAGAAAAGAATATGTGAAATTTATATTTCATTTTACATTCGGAAATTGGTTAGGTATTAATATTTATTTTAATTATTTGATGGCTTGGTTAACATCGCCGGGATTAGCTAAAGATTATCATCAAATAGCAAAACAATATCCGATTTGCAAAAAATGTTCAGTAAGTAAACCGCCTCGAACTCATCATTGCAGTTGGTGTCATTTATGTATTCTGAAATTTGATCATCATTGTCCATGTAAGGAAAACTATGAAAGTATTTTTGTAATTATGTTGAAAATGAGAATATTTTAGGGTTGAATAACTGCGTCGGATTTTATAATCATCGATATTTCTTTCAATTTTGTTGTTATATGACAATCGGATGTTTCTATGCTGGTATTTTCGGTTTTCGAGAATATCAAATTAGTCGATTGGGAAAACACGTGTAATGAATCATTTGTCCAAAAATAAATTCATTCAAATCGATGTTTTCTGTTTGACTAGATTCGGTTACAAGGAGTCACTTTTCAATCCATTTGAAATTCTGGATAGGATGGGAGTTGTAGGTTTCATTACATATTTCATCTATATTGCTGCTTTAACCATAGGATTTATGCTAATTGGTTTGACTCTCTGGCATGGACGATTGATTAGCAATGGTGTTACATCACTTGAACGTGTACTCAATCAAGATTATGCAGTACAATGTCAATCACAAGGTTATTTATTTGTTAATCCATATGATTTCGGTTTTTTGGAAAATTGGAAACGTTTTTTGGGCGTGAGAACACGTGGTGAATTTATTCGACGAGTACTTTTGCCAAGTGCACATAAACCTATTGGCGATGGTATAACATGGGATGGTTTCAATGTAAACACGAATTTACATGCACATCGATATGGTTTCGGCAGTCCACATCGGCCAATTGCTTATCCACCTGATACTTATTCGAATGCTCGTTTTCGACCTGTTGTACCACCTTGGGAAAAACAGTCGAAACCTGTTCCAACAGAAGAATCAAGAAAAGATACTTAAACAAACAACAACAACAAAATCTTCTGAATCTTTTTCTTTCTTTTTTGAAAAATAAAACAAATTCTCATGACGCGTTAATCAGATTTCATTATCCATTTGAACAATGTTCGAACTGCTTCGCTTTGTTTGCGAACTACTCTTCGGTTCTCCTCTTGCACTTTCACGTGAATGTTTCGATTATCTTTTTTCTAATCTTCATACACTTGTCAGCAGATTAATTCAACAAGCATTTTCTCTCGCATTACGTTCGAAACGAACTCGTTTGCTAGGCGACGATCTGCAATTAGTATTTCGATGTCATTTCATCTCACCATTATTTGGTTATTCGTGTTCGTCGAGAGCAAATCGAATGCCATTATTTCAAACCGTTCGTCAGAATGGACGAATTCTCTATACTCAAACAGATCTTTTGATTAATTTACATCGAAATCATTTTCATCTTTCGTCATTCGAAGAGATTTTCATTCAAGTCGAATGGTTGGCCATCGATGGCGAACAGACATCGCCACAGATTCAAACGATTCTATTCGATAGATCGTTATTAATTCAAGAAAAACAATTATATTTCTCGTATCTTCAATTGAATCCTATCAATGAAAATACATCGACATTTCTACGTTCGGACTCGATTGCATTGAATACGATTCTACCGAATTTGATCGATTGGTGTCGAAAGAACATATGCGAATGTCTTATTCACAATTGTCGAGTACAAAAACGTCGACAACTTGCTTATTATCTGACAATTATTGATTGTCTACTCGAAAATACATCGATAATGATCAATCAGTATTTATATATTCTATCGCCAATAATTATCACTTGTTTTCTATACCAATACGAGGTTCGAATAAGATTTTCAATCATCATTATAATAGATTTTGTTTTAAAAGAATGATACTTTATTGGATTTCAATGAAAACATTCTCGATCCGAGTCATATTTGGTCGATTCGTTTATTAGCTAGTAAAATCTGTTTGAAAATGTTACAACGTTCAGATTTTCTTGTTTACGATGTTTTTTATATTCGAATTCTCTCTCGATTAATCGCTTCGTTAATTGATTCATCATCGTCCTCGTCGATAATCTATGCCGTTCTTTCTCTCTTCGAACAATTGGGTGTTCATGTTTGTCGTTCATTTCTTCTGCCTTATTTATTCGACATAAATCTTCATAAAATCTCGTCGTCGAAATCGATTATTTCGATTCTCGAATGTCTTGCAAACGAACTTATCGAATCAATAAATTGAATTTTAGCAAAAAAACAAGAGAAAACAATGAAATATATGTATATTTCCAAAAGTAATTATACAAAAGAAAACAGAATAAACGATAAACGAGAATAATAAGAAAACAAAATGAACAAATATTAATCACTGATCGATTTCGTCTATGGTTTACTCAATGATGATAGAGAATGATGTTGTCTATGTCTGGAAAGTGGTCGTAATCTTGAATTTGGCGATTTTCTTTCGTAAAACCCGTCACCATAGACAAGTCGAATGATGATTCGATAGATTCTTATTCGACATAGAATGATAAACACGCAAAGTACGCCAAATGACCCGAATAATGTCGGAATAAACATTGGATTTCGAAAGGTGAAATAAGTACGCGAGTGAGGTGATGATACTGTTTCACTGGTGTCAATAATAACTTGACTATCGACACTATCATCTTCGTTTGACATTCGACGATTTTGATGTCGCATTATATCACTAATTAACATCGTTGTTTTTTTTTAATTAGAAAATGAAAACTATGAATTTGTTTACTTTTGAGGCATTGAATTGGTATTCAATGGTTCTAACGGTTGAACAATTTGTCGAGTTGAACATTGAGGCAATGGTTTTTGTTTATCAAGTTGATCTGTTTGATCTCGTTGAATAACTCTTGAGAATTGATGCAATCGACTTGTATTCAGTCGTTCGAGGAGCGGAACTTCCAAGTCCATTTGTCGATTTTCATCTAATTGTAAGAATAATTTCGGTACACGACTCGATGTCGTAAATTCTAAGAGTGCAAGCAAAAGCCAATAACAATCACGTACTAAATGCACAGAATCAATGCAATTCGAATCACCATAAACAGCAATTCGACCGCCACCAGACGCTTCAACAAGACCGAGAATTGGCATTGACAACGACCGAGCTTTCGTCAATGTTTCGAGATCAATCGACGGTTTTTTCGTACGTTTCTCGTGATTATCATAGTTTAAATGCCGTTGCTGAGGCATATGAGGTGAAACAGGCATTTGAATGATCGTCTCGCCTTGATCATTCAAAGGGCGATAGATTAAATAGCCATCAGCTGGAAATCGAGTGATATGTGTGCCTGATGCATAGTAAATTGTATGTTCACCAAGATCGAAATTGCCTTCTAAAACCGTATCACCAAAAGCGATACCAAGCGGTTTTAAGAGATTGTTTAATGCGGGTAAATTAGCACCACCGGTTTCGGGTAACCACCTAAAATAGAATCGAAATTCGAAGAATCTCAATAAGAACGCTCCGTTTTCTACCATTGTCGGGTATTTTCATCGAAAAATTGCACACGTTTCATAACAGATACATTGTACCAATCAGCAAATACGATTAACGACAAAGATTTATTGACAATATCGTTATGTAATTTAGTAATTTCTTCGGTGAAAAATTCTTCTTCTGAATCGATTATTAATAAAGTTCCTTTAGAAACAAAAAACAACAATAAGATCAAAGTAAATCAATAGATCAATTTTCGAATTTTACCATAAAGTGAAGCATCAAAACATGTATATGGTTGTCCTAGAACTTCAATGAAATACCCGGCATTTCTTAGATGTTCGTAAACTTGTCGAAAGTTCGTATGAATATGATCGGCATTCCAATCGAGTGGATCATTTTTTTGTTTTAAATCATCACGTGGAAAATATCCAGGCGGATAGCCAATCGAATGATATTGATCCCAAAGTAAACGATGAGAACGGATGGGAACGGGAATTATACGAACACGAATCGGAAGAACTAATTCACTGCGTTGAGTTAAACTTTCTGAATCCTTTTGTTTTTAAATTAGAAAAAAAAAGAACTTTTTACGAAGAAAAAAAATCGATTATTTATCTACTTTGGCTGGCGATTCAACTGTTAATTTGACATGACCTTGAACTGTTCCTTCGAAATCAGATGCATTTTTGTGGATTGTCATGGAAATAGCGAGATAACCGGACCATGGCCATAATCTTGTCGAATAATCAAAGGATAATTCAAGATAATGACCAAACGAATCCTGAGGATGCCATTGAGGCTATTCAATGAAACGAGAAAAGAAATGTTTTGAAATTTTATTGATTTCGATTAACAATACTTGTCCAACGATTTCTCCAATAACATCCATTCCATTTAGAATTGTTACATTGACTATAATTGGCATTGCACTGTGATAAAGTGGTTGGAGACAATAGGGCCAAAAGTATGGACATTCAGTGAAATCAATATAAGACGGACTCAGTCTACGAAGAGAAATAATTCGAAAGATTTTTGTTTTTCGTAAATTCCTACGAAGCTTGCGGAACATATTGATTGAGAATTCGAAATGCTTTTAAGAGATTTAATTTTCCATGACCTTGTTCGAACATATTCGCGTGTCGAACGCGTTGTGCTGATGCTAGTAATGTTTGTTTCAAGCTTGCTGGATTAATAATATTCGGAGAATGATGAAGAACAGAACTTCAAAACAAAACAAAATAAAAATTCTCAAGAATTCAATAAGACAAGTCGATTTACCTTGCTAACAGAGCAACAGCACCAGCGACTACTGGCGATGCAACACTCGTTCCCGAGAGAACTTTACAACCAGAAACGAGATTCGAACCACGAACAAATGAACCATATGTAACCAAATCAGGTTTCATTCGACCATAACCAGCTGGTAGTTCCCAAGTTGTCATTCCTCGAGAAGAAAATCTCGATATGGCATCATCGATTGTGATACTACCAACTCCGATAACATCCATTTGATCTGCTGGATTATTCAATGTTCTTGAAACAAAACAAAAAGAAAAAAGAAATCTTTAGTTATTTCGATGAAATCATCATTCTCAATTTCATACCCGTATAATGGCCCATCATTGCCAATAGCTGAGACGAGAATTATACCATTCGATGTCAAATCCCAAACCTTTGTTAACAAATTCGAATAGAATAAAATAAATATTCTTCTTAGCAAACACAATACTTTATCAATGAATGGTTGATCCATAAAATCCGGTCCGCCAATACTCAAATTCAGCACATGAACTTTCTTAACAATCGCATAATTAAACGCATCCAAAAACCACGATGTATAAGATATCTAAAATCACGATTTATAATCAAACTCAAACAATCAAAAATTGAATCCTACATGATTATTCGTAAAAACTTTAAAAATATGCAGTTGTGCTTCCGGTGCAATGCCTAAACATTCTCGATTACTACTGATAACACCGGCTACGAATAGACCATGGCCAATAGCTAAATTTAAAACAAACAAATCAGTATCAACTCTCTCTCTCTGTTTTTTTTCATACTGTCGTGATCGTTCTTCTCATCGGTCCAATTGGTCACTTCAGCAATATTCGGAAAATGTGGATGACCATCCTGAATTCCGGTATCAAACACGGCAACATGTATGCCAGCACCTCGATGTCCCATTTTCCATAGTTTTGGCGCTTGTAAACTTTCTGCTATTCGAATGTGATTCGACGAACTTCGATGTAACTTTCGTTTTTTCCCATTATCTTCTTCGCCTAAGAAAAAAAAAACGAACTCAACATTTTTGCAAATCACTGTCGAATTTTCTCACCGTTGGAATACAAAATCTGTCGAATAATCTGTCGATGATGATTAACTGCACGTATTAATGGATGTTTCTTTAATGCGTTGATAATCTGTTCGTTTTCATCAAACTAAAAACATCGGACAATGATCTCAATCCGAGAAACTCGTCGATTTACTTGAACAATATCAAAATCTGACGGATATCGTTGCATTGGATTGTTTCTTTGGATAATTTCATAGGTTGAGACATTATTTCTTTTGAAAATATGCGTTAAATATTTCACTCGAGTTAGTTCGCTGTAAAATCCAGTAAATTGAATTATATATTCTACAAAACAATCGCTCGTCAACAAAAAACAAAACAAAGATCAAATCAATTCTTCTTCTACCGTTTTGCAATGTTTTTATTCGATACTGTAATTGAATATTTTGTTCATTTGCATCGGTTGTTATATTACACGGAGATAATTGCTGACTATGAATTGTTGTGAAAAGAAGAACAAACAAAAAGTAACTCTTGATCATTGTTGTCCATGCTGATCAATGCATTTGGAAAGAAGAAGAAGAGATTTCGTTCTTGTTCGATAGGTTTACATTATCTAAAAATGATATTTTAATTTAACACAAAGAATTCCTTTCAATAGAATACAAGATAAAGAGAGAGAAAAGAAGAGCAACAAAAAAATATGACTTTTAATGATTCTGTATACATGTCAAGCAGATTGATGATTGATTACTAAAGAAAATGAAATGGTTTTTGATGATTTTGTAAATGTAATTTACTTGTTTGTTGAACAATAGAGACAATAAGTCTTATTACATTGCGAACATTGAATAAGATGGTTCGAACAAAAACGTTTTTCACAATATTCACAGGGCGATTGAGATGAATTGATACAATGCATTGATGAACAACAGCAACTTTGTTGTTCTATTTAATGAAAAACAAATTCAGAATGTTTCGTTGATTTCGAATATTTACCAGTGGTAATAGTTGATTCTTTTAGTTTTCGAAAGAAATTTTTCGAACCTTCGTATAATTTCTGTTGTGTTGTTTCTACAATTGAGTTTCGTTGTTTTTTTTGTCAAAAAAGTGAACTAATCTCATACGGAAAATATTATTCAAATGATATGTTGTCATTCGTTGTCGTTGTTTGCAATCTTTGCCATCTGGATTTTCTTCAAAAAATTTTCTTTTCAACGACATCATCTGAAATATTTCGATTAAAATCTCATGATTAATATTATTATGATTGTTAGCATATCGAAAACCAAGTTTTTTTTTCTAAGGAAACTAATGAAAAGCTGAGTTTGGTTAGTAAGACAAAAAAGTATCACAAAAAAAAAGCGTCAGTTTAATTAAAGATCATATTTAACTTGAGCTGGTGATTTCATGTTAATATAAACATCGTTTTTCGATGAGCCAATTACACGAATAGCCATGTAATTCAAAAGAGTTTCAACATTGAGACGTAATTTATTTTTCAGCTCCAAATACGTATCTAAATTTGAAGTGAATTCGAATTTTTGTGCAATGAAAAATCAATAGAAAACCTGTTTCAGTCGTATATCGAGTTCGAACAGCTTGAGCTTCGGCATCAGCTCTAGAATAACGTTGATTTCGAATGAAAGAAATACTTTTTTATGTTCATCTTACTGATTTAAGATAATGTTGCTGTCTGTATCAGCGCGTTCTTTAATAATCTGAGCTTGTTTTATAGCTTTTTGATATTCGGTTCGAGCTTGTGTTAAAAGTTTTGGTCGTTCGTTTTCTGCGATCTGATTTATAGATGTAGAAATTCAGTTGTATTTTTTTTAACAAATTTTTGAATTACTTTGATATTTTCTTTCGCTGCTTCTTTGTCTTTAACGGCTGTTTCGAAATCTCCTGGTCGACGAACATTATTCACCTAATCGAAAAACATTCGACTTTTCCGTATGAACGAACAAAATCTTTTACTTGTAAATCTCGTAGAATAGCGTAAAACGGACTGAATGATGCTTTCATTTCCTAAAATCAACTCTTGATTTTCTCAACACCCTCCAATTTCGACTTACTTCGAGTAATTTCTCTTGAAAGTATCCTCGCATACTTTGAAATGCTGTTGTATTAAAACTAAACAACCGAACGCTTTCGATAAAACAAACGAAAGATCATTTCAATCGAATTTCTTACTGAGCACAAGTATCATGAACAGCAGCTCGACCCGTCGCATAAAGAATTCGTTTATACCCATCGAAATCTTTGAATTGTAAGATTATGTCGTATAAATACTTCGGATCAGCTTGAAACTGTAAAGTAACATCAAGACTAATCGAAACCCCGTCTCGATTGAGGCACTGAAATGACAAGATATTCGTATTGATTAATCATCATTGTCGAACAATCCTACGGAAATATCATCGAATTCCATCGATGTAAATACACTTGGGAAGATAATGAATCGAAAACCAGGTGCATTTAAATGCAAACCAGCTGCTTGAACATTTCGACTGAGTTTTTTCGAAATTGTATTATACGGAATAGCAACTGGAAAAGTTCGAATGAAACGATGATTTTAGTGAGAGAGAAGAATAACAAACTTTGATCGGTATTTAATCGTCCTAAACTAGCAATTAAAAGCGAAGCAATTGTGATCAATGAGAGAGCTACGCCAACAGATATTAAAATAAACGGCACAGTCGCTGCCATTCTGTAGAATTTTAGTCTAAAATGAACAAATCCAAGGATTTTATTTTAGACCAAAAAAAGTGCTATTTATTTATTTATTTATTTAACGACTAGGCAAGTATAAAGATAAGACAAATGATTACAAAAAAAGAGTGAGAAACACATGAACTGACATGAATTCTATTGAGAGATAAAGAGATTAATATAAATGAGCAATTATTGGAGTGTCAAGAAAAAGAAGAAAAAATCTGACAGAAAGAGTTTTGTCTTTTTATCGTCGTCCTGTTAGTTATCATCTACAAATTATGGTTTCGGACAACTTTGATCTCGTAAAACTTCCCATTCATTATAAGCACGTTGGTAGTTTTCAAATTCTTTACACCAATCATTGTATTTTTCAATATATTTCTCAGCTGTTAGGCAATTACATTCGCCATTACCTGAGAAGAAGAAAGAAATGATTTATCTATTTATAAATATGATAAAAACAAAAAACATACGTCGTGATAAACCCGTCATTGAGTTAATATCTCCATAAATAAACGAATCTTAATGAATAAAAACAAATAAATGATTTAACCTAGAAAGTGATTAATCCCTACCACGATCGGTTTCTAAAGTATACGAAACAATCGGTTGCGAGTTGATAAAACAACTGTATTGACCATTCAATGACGTATTCATATTGATAATCAATAGATCTGAATGTCAAATTTTTGAGTTTTTTTTTTACTGAGAAAGTCGAAACGAACTTTGATCTTTTGTTAGAAGAAAATTGTTCAAAGTTGCGTCTTGAATATTCTTTCCGTTCCAACGCCATTCGATGAATGGACGTAGGTAATCCTCGACGTCGCATTGCAACCAAACGGTTTCGCCTTTCTTTCGTGTTAATTGAAGAATTTTATCTAAAATTCAGATATTTTCGTTTAACCAAACAAAATTTCGAACGAATACTTGGCCGTTGAATGGATTTTTTACACCAGGAATCCGGTTGTAATCGTGCAATTGCGATTTTCACATTGCTAAACGAAAAAAGAAGTACACAAATAAGTTATTTGGTATTCGGCTTACTTTTCATCGACATTCGAGCAAATATTTTGTTGAATATCGAAATGACACAACGGATCGTATTCACATTCCGTGCAAAGTGTGTACCGACGACATTGGCTAACCGAAAATTGATAAACACCGCTGTCAGTTGAAACATACAGTTGTTTTGTATCCTGAAAATCAAACATAAAACTACAAAAAAAAAACATAGAAAACGGCGCTTACCGAGGCGTAAACCATGTCTCGGACTGCTGATTGATCGTGTTCGTTTTCTTCTAACACCCACGAAGTGACCAAACGGTACTTTTCACCTTTTTTTCGCTGAACTAATTTCAAAATTTGCCCGTCCTGTGTCGCTGCGAAGACAATCGTCGTTTGACTCTCCCGATTGATTTCGGTGACTAAACGAGTTACGATTGTGTTCGAAAGTTGATAGGCGATTTCCATCGGCGGAGAGGAGAAAACGTTGCCGTTCATGAGAACATGAGATCGAAGAAAACTGAGAACCGTGTCCGACAATGAGCCGTTCTTCTCGCACTAGAATTTCGACAAATATTTTGCAAAAAAAAAAAAGAAACATTTTTTGTTCGATCGTACGTTTCTCGGCACGCCTTCGGGCACGTGATCTCGAGGCAATTCGCGCCAGAAACTGGTGGAATCCGCTTCTTTGAAGTTGCCGTCGAGAATCGAGTCGATTTCTCGGCGAGAATATTCGCAGATGACCGATGTGGTCAATTCGCCTCTAGGAAAATCGAAGTTTTCACATTGGAAAATGTAGTTTCGAGTTGAAATACGTACGGAGAACTCGAAAACGAGATGAGAAAACGATCGTCGCCGAGTTTAGTCACGGCGTCTAAACGAAATTTCAGATTTTTCAAACGAAAAACAACCGATTTATTCGCATACTCATGTCGTTGAAGACGAACGGCGAGTCATTTGCGCCTGTGAGACAAGTCAATCGCGCTTTTCGAAACGTTGTCCACGTATTTGCCATGATCGTCGACGTGTCCAAATCGTTCTACAATTAAAAACTGAATCGGAATTCGATTGACGACGATTTTACTTTGCACAGACGGCCAACACGAGCGTAGACTTTCGGGAAAATATCTCGTTGTTCTTCGGCTTTTTCACGGAAGAAAAAATAAACATTCGAACCAATGTCAAACGAAGCGATGAATTCCGGAGCTTAAAAACAACAAAAAACTGATTTCAATAGACAAACAGAAATTCGTTTACCACTGAGCCAATCGGTGTCGTATTGAGGAGTACGAAGAAATTTCACCGATCCGTCGTCGGACGGCGGACGGTAGATGATCGGCTCGGTCTTTGTGTAGTCGATAACAGCGCCAGTATAGAAAAATCCTTGATTTTCAGGGTTTCCTTCATCTATTTCGAAGAAAAAATGATCGATTTTCGGTTGAATTCGAAGGAAATTCGGACTACCTGACCAAAGCGCCGTGTTGTTATGACGTGGATCGCGTGAACAATAGCCAAAGCCTTCTTTGCTCGGTTGTTTTTCGGTTAAATCCGACTAGAAGATTGTTTTATGGTCAAAAAGAAAAGAAAAAACTCGATTTTTTTACGTTGAAATAATAAATCTTCGGCGAGAACGCGTTTGTCGAGCAAACGAAGATGTCATTGTACTTCGACTTTCGTTTTAACAACACTCGAACATGATTTTCACAATCAAACGGCTGAAAAAAACGCTGTTTTTTCTTCAATAAAAATTGTCGATCGATTTACTTGATTCAACGAATGAGACAAACACTTTTGTATTTCATCTCGTTTCGACGGAATTTCGACCGATTTGTAAACCTAAAATATCAAAAACATTTCGTCAATCATCGACTCGAAAGAACATTCTTACAGAACTCGTTCGATCCTCGATATTGTCGCGATTTAATCGCACGATTAAATTTCTACAAAAACAAAAAATAAAAAAAAACAAACTTCGGCCAACAAACGATCATTTACTGTCCGCCAACGTAGAGACTCTCGTCATCGAGCAGTAAATTCCAATAATAATTCAATCCTGACGAATACTTTCGAATGGCTAGAAAAAGAAATTTCAACGTTTTGTTTATTGTCTCGAACGATTCATCGATCACGTACAAGCTGGAACGTATTTCGAGCTCGAAATTGTCGAACTGCCAACGAGCTCAATGGCAAATAGAACGAAAATCAACTTCGAGATCATATCTAGAAATATTGTGAACAGAGATAGATGACAATGACCTTTTTTTACTAATGCCATATTTGAAAAGAACGACTATTCATAACGTATAATTAGTAACGCGTGACTGCTGGCGACGTGCGGTCAAGTCGAAAAAAATTTCGATGAGAATTTTTTAGCGAAAAATTTAGGAAAATTGAATTGAGAAATTTATCTTTGATTTTATTTGAGAAAGTTTTTCGATTGAATCCAAAGTCTAGCGACCTCTGTCATGGATCCTTGACTTAAGTTAACCAATATGGAAATAAAAAGGGTAGTTTCGAGCTCGAGGATGAATAATTTTGTTTATTTTTTTTGATCAATTTCAAAGTTATGCCAAACTACGTCACTAAACTATTTCTTGAATCATTTGTATATAAAAAAAAAAACTTTCTCTTCGTAGAAAAATCCAATCGTTTTGATATTAATTCAACGTTCTTATTTTGACGGATCATGACCGTCATTTTCCTAGTTTTAATCCTCTCATTTCTTCCAAATACCCTCTCGGATATCTACGTGGTACGAATCGAGTTCAATCTTTTGTTTTTCCTAATCATAAATTTCAAATTTAGTACGACAATGGAAGGCTGATGGAAGATTACGATGATCAACCAGCCGGTTTCGGTCCTGCATATCCCATTGCAGGCATCAAAGTACATTTTTTATCTGTTCATTCGAAAATGATTTTATATGCTCTCGAAAAGGGATATGTCGTTCCTGTACGTCCATTGAACGGATGCAGTAAAGTCGATCCACCCCCATCGGTTTCAATTTCGAACTACAAATGGATCGCGCTGATTCAACGCACGAGAGATAATATTTCCTGTGACTTTGATTTGAAGGTAAAAATCATTTTTTCTGCTCTTGAGATTCACTTTTTTGTCCTGTCTCAGGTGAAAAACGCTCAAGACGCCAATTTCAGCGCGGTTATTATTTATAATTACGAAGATATTCTCATCACAATGGGTCCTCATGGAAGAAGTAAAGATTTCAGATGTAAAATCAATCGAAAAAACGGTTTTTTTTCTTTCGATTAGATGTAAATATTTCGTCGACTCTGATCACTCTCACCGATGGTTTGTCCATCATCTCGAATTATGTATATAATCACACAGGAAACAACTCAACTCATCCTCGGTAAATCTCAATTTATGCGAAACATTCGATTGATTTTCGTTTTCTCGTGCATAGATTTCTTTTTAAACTAACAAACGAAGAAGTCTTTCGAATTGGTGCTTATATAATTCCATTTGTTTGTATCCTTGGCGTATCTTTTCTTGGTCTGATTTCCTTTCTGGTAAGACTCGAATTTCAGTTCAACAAAGACGAATATCGATTTCGATTAGTTTGTCAAATGCTACATTCAACGACGTCGGTCCCGTCGTCATCGCCTTCCTCGTTCAGCACTCAAACAACTTAAAATCAAGAAGTTCGCCAAAGGTGACCGATGGGAAGTTTGTGCGATTTGTCTCGATGATTTCGAAGACGGTGCAAAACTGAGAATTTTACCGTGTGATCATGGTTAGTTTTTCCTCATTTTTTTTTTGTTTTTTCTGAGAGTTCGAAATTGTTTTTAGCATATCATATGAAATGTATCGACCCGTGGCTATTGAATAACCGACGGCAGTGTCCGGTTTGCAAACGTTATGTGTTTCCGAATCAAGATAATTCTGATGAAGAAGAAAGTCGTCAAGCTACTGAACGAACGCCTTTGCTACGACCGAGTGAAGATAATTCGGCCTCGAACAGTCATTTTCAAGGTAGATTTCGATTTTATTTTCTCCGAAAAACAAAATATTTCGAATCAATTAGGTGCCGGTGTTTCGAATTATCCCTATCCTCCAAGTGAATCCTCAGAAACTGAAGTCGATGACGAATTATCTCCTCCACGATCGACCACAAGTCATATAACAACAACAGATCTGGTTTTCAATCAACCACGAACAAATTCCGAACGTCATTCGTCAACACAATTGCCTCGTGTTGTCGTACGACAATCGACTGTCGAAGAAAACGATGATGAAGACACAGCTCATAATACAACCTATGGAAGTGTGCAGGATTCGACAGCAACTTCATTTACAACACCACGTGCAGCGAATTTCTTCGTTGGTTCACTCGGTGGTACGACTGATAATACGAATATCTCAATGCGATCAGTCACCGAAGATCCAAGTGATGTGGACGATGTCGAAGTCAATCAAGCTTACGTACCGGATGATGAATCAACGCATGTTGATCCTACGAACTTGTAAAAATCTCTCTCTCTCTTTTTCTCGTTAAGTCAATCTGAAGTATCTTCTCATGTTCTTTTTTTTCTGTTCATATTATATCAAAATACATATATGCATCGATGTAAATAATGAATATAAATCTTTCATTGTTATGTTCGTTTGTTTTATGTATATCATCATCTTTTTGTGTTTACATACTAAAAAGACAGAGTGTCATGAAAAAGTGTACCATAGCGATTGAAGCTTTTTTTCTGCTTGGTTTCTTTTATCTTTCAAATAATATACATAAACATATTAAATGAATCATAAATGCTACTTTATTTTACGAAAGACACAATGATATTCATTGTTGTTGTTCTTCTTCTTGTCACACTGGTCAACACATAGACAAAAAGAAAAATATAATCCAGGCATCGAACTGTATTTTCTTTGTTCTCATCGTCGACGCATCATTCTCGTGTTAACCGATGATATCGTTTCGTTTTTCTTCTTTCTCCCTCTCTCTCTCCTGTCTCCCTACGTTTCTCTCCTCCACTCGTCCGTCTGTCATGATCTATAAAATGACGAGGTCATGCATCTATCGTTCCACTTGTTTGTTAAACATCGATTTGGACAAGACACAACAACTACAACTGATAATAAACTTTTCTTTGTGCAATTTCACTGTTCGATGTGCCTCCCTTGAGCAAACTAAAAGACTAGGGAGATACAGGGACGGTGCAAATGCGCATTAGAATTTGTATTTTTTTTACTTCATGCGAATGTTAAAAGGTGCGCATTATGTACTGTTCTGCTTGTGCCACGCTACGAGAATCGAATGTGAGCGTTGCACAGCAGCCAGTCTATAACGCCATTGAAAATCGGTCGATATGCTTGTGGTACAAATGTTAGTTAGTCAACTGTTCAGTTATACCTCGCTGGGAAATTTACAAAAGCGAAGTATTACCGGACAGTAGTCGAATTAATAGAAGATCATCTTATCGAGAACACAAATTTTCATTTCACTGTATTTCCTACCTCGCTAGGAATGTTTGAACAGCGAGCGTAGGTGATATCAGTGCCCTGGAATTTGTAATATTCAACGAATTGTTCGATTGTTCAGTTAAAAATAGACAAAAAAAAGAAGAACACAATGTGAAGAATATAAATTTATAAAAACAAAAACGAACAAAAAGCAAAGAATAAAAAAAATCAGTAATATACATCGAGCATAGAATTGTTGTTGCCATTTACATTAATCGACTGCGGTCTGTAATCACGTGCTGCATTCGGTACGAATCGTTGGTTATACGGTTGATTCTTTACAATGGGTCCATCGGACGGACGTAGAATAAAACCTTGCATATCCGGATACGGTAAAGTTGTTGATCGTTTTTTCTGTAAATTTGCTGATTGATTCGAAGGCGGTGGTGGCGGTGGTCCAGGTCGTCTTTGCATATTTTCTTTCTGTATTAAAACTTTCGAGGGTTTATTATTCGAATAGTTAGGATAATAAGATTGATGTGATGGTACAGATACCATCGGTCGTGTAAATTGAGAACTTAAATGACTACGATGACCATCATAAACATTGGAACTCGTTGGTGATAATAGATTTGGCTGTGAGCCGAGTACCGGTGGTGTCCACAGAGGATTATTTGAAATAGGTGCACCGTTGCCATTGAAAGGCCAATTCGAGTCTCGAGCACTATGTGAGAGAACAGGTTGCGAGTCGTAACGTAGATCAGTTTCTGAACTTGCTAGATATCCAACTGACATTTGCTGAGATCGATAATGCGTTCTGTCGTAATAGTTGTTTAAATCATCTCGTGATGTTGAATAGGATTGATGAAAACTGTGAGGAATATCATTGGTTTTTGTTCGAGGATATTCTGTCCTGTTGAATTTGAAGTTCTAGTTTGTGAAATGAAAAGTATTTCGAAGGAAAAAACTGACTTTCTTGGAATAGGGATTGGTTTTGGACGGAAAACTGGCGGTTCAGCTAGTTCATCAGCATCTACGCATTCACTATTAGCATCGTTATCAGTGATGACTGAGCCAACTTCATCTTTAAGAAAATTAAACGCCAAACTAACAGTCTCTAACTATAGAACGGAAAAGAAAGAGTCGTCAATCGTAGTTTGTTTTGAGAACGTAAAAGATTTACTGGATCAACAGTAATATCACTATTTGGTGTTGAATATCGTCGTTTTGTATGAGCAGGAAGAATGTCATCGTCAAAATCAATGTCTTGAGTGTGATTTTCATTGGAAGTTGATTGATGGGCCACAACTGTAGACTAAAGTACAATAAATATTGTGTAAACGGATATTTTTCATATTAAATATCAAAAATGATTCGAGAAAATCGAACTCGTTCACCTTAGTTTTCATGCAAATATTCCACCGAAAACGCAATTTACGAATTAAAATCGTCGGTAATGTTTTAAATACTAGTTTCTCATATTGAAATCGAACCATTGTGCGTCGAAAAGACAAAAAAAATGTTCATTACCGATGTCAACTTAGGTACACGAGAGAACAGAAGAAAATGTAAAGCTCTTTATCAATGAACAATGCGATTATAATATTGTCGAAGAATGTAATGTAAAAGACATCGACTATAGAAAAGGATGTGTTCGTTGAACAAAAGACGAGAGAGAGAGAGAGAGAGAGAGAGAGTGCGAACGTAATCGCTTACTAAATTAACATCTTTGTTCTGTTATGTCAATGAATATAAAAGAGAATGAGCACGGATTTCTTTGACTGAGTAGATTACCTGCGTAGTTTTAGTTTTTTGTGCCCGTTGAATATTCGGTTCTTGGTCGTAGTCTTTTGGTGGAAAGAGAATTGGTTCTTTGGAGTCGATTTTGGTTTTTAATTCGTTGGTTATCGATCGAATTGCATCGGATTTATTCAATAAACTTCCGCTACTGCCCGATGAGGACGAGTAGACAGTGTTTGTTTTCGTTGAATCTATTGTTGTGTTCGGTGATGGTTGTTCGAGTTTCACCGGTCGATAGAGATCTGTGTTCAATTTGTTCTCATTGACTAATTTCTGTTCGAGTTGAATCAATCGAAAGCGTTGAGTATCATTGAGAAAATAGTTTTTAAAACGAGCTAATAACTTTTGAGCTGTACGCGCCGAATCACATCGATAAGCGTGCACAAATGCTGGATAATGTCGACCATTCAACGGTGAGATATAAACAATTCCTTAAGACGAAAAAAAAACAACAATCAGCTTTGGTTTTTTGTTGTTTTTTTTTACCGAAAGTATCATTGAAAGTTGATTTTCCAATACTTGATCCGGCGATATTCGCTGCAGGAACTTTAGTTGAAAACTTTTGATCATTTTCATAGATAATATTCACTCCGTCTTTGGATATTGAAAGTGTGGTTTTAACGAATTCATGTTTGGATTTAGCGTCTCGGATTAATTTGAGTGCTAATCGTATGGAGGTTTCGTCGAGTAGATTCGATGCGGCCGTACAACCACAGTATTCAACATGAAATGTTTTCGTCTTAGAAAATTTATACAAAGCCATCGGACAAATCTAAATCGAGATGAATGACTGTGTTTTTTTCCTCTCTCTCTTTCTTGTCAATAAAATAGAACATCGATTGGACCTTGAGACAATATATTTGACGAGAAAATTTTCTATTTACCGAAGTGAACGTGACTAGTATTTTGTTTGCGAACAGAAAAAAACATGCGAGCGAAAGAGAAAAAGGACAAATCTGACCGATTAATTGAGACACAAATCGGCATGTCGTCTGTTCATTCAGTCGATCGCCTTGAATCGTTCCGTTTTCGTTGACTTTACCTACTTTCTTTTCTCAATATAACACGCACAACTAAATTATCTGTCAACTGTTTTAATAATGTCGAAAACAAATTCACATTAATCCGAAAGGTAATGTTGACACATATTCATAAAATTGCGGATAATAGAAATAACAATTTTTTCAAAAAAAAGACACTTTTTGCACCTCATTCAATTTAAATAATAATAGTCAAACACTTGTCCAAGATGAAAGCAAAGAAGAACTTACAGTTGCATATGTAGGTGTTTAGCAAATGAAAAAAAATAACGTCATCTAAAGTTTAGTTTTGTTGTCTCTCTCTCTCTCGCTCTTATGTCAATTTTCTCGAAGAAAATTATTTCTAACAGCATGACATTCGATGTCAATTATCGTCTGCACTCCATCGTATACCTACGCAAAAAAACTGTGTCGTTATCGATATGAAACATAAAAATCATACGATTTGAAAGAATATCATTTTCATCTAACAAATATTATTCATTGAAGGAGAGACATGTGATTCAAATAAATATAACGAAGAAAAAAAAGAAGTTAATATTACCCTATTCGATGTACTATTTTAGTTGTAAAAGAAAAACAAATCTATCAAGAAAAAAAAGAAAAGGAAATACTTCAATTACTGTTTGATCAGTGGTCTCAAATGTATCGAAGCTCGTCTTCTCTACGCTCAACTCTTGTAGGTTATTACTAACCTTTGCGAAAGAGTTAAAGTTGAGTTTACTTTTAACTCACCACGTATCAAGAGGCCGATGAATATCTTATCAAAAGCTCTACCTTTTTTTCTTTTTTATCTTTCGTCATCGTTGCAGTTGTGCTTTTCGCCCTCTCGCTCGAAGTGCATTGGTTTGTTTTCTTATTTTGTTTTTTCTTGTAAAAGATAAACACATTAGACAAACTATTTTTAATATTCAAAATCATTAATGAGGATGAATTTATTTTATATTGAGTCATTATGTCAATAAAGATAGAAGGATTATATGTATAATAATGTCGAGAAAACGAGAGAGAGAGAATGAGATAAACTCCCAGAACTAAATTCTAATAGTTTTGTCTGGATTGAATAATAATTTGAGGGCGAGAAAATGAAATGTCGAATATGTACAAAAATGTTAGTGTGAACAAACAAGGCCTGAGTAAAGCACAATGAGGAGGAGAGAGAGAGTTTACAAAACAAAAAGAAAATAAAGAGAGAAAAAAAAGAGAATGAAATTGCACATTAAACAAAAAAAACCGAAAGTCTATTCGTTTTGATCAGGTGGTTTTCGAAAGAATTTTAATTTATCTCGAAACGACATTGTTTCCGTTGTCACGCCACTTTTATCATCGTTATTGAGATTTTCTTTGTTGATTCCATTATGATGTCCATTTTGTTGTTGATAACGTTTCGTACGAAAACGTGGATCTAAATAAACTTCTTGTGCACCGATAACCGACGGTGTATAATGATTGATATTATCCTCATTGGTATAGAAATCATCTCGTCGTGTTAATTCAGCGGTTATACGTTCGACAGCTTGAAGTGATGCGACAGGAATCGCGACGATACTTGATGTTGGCGATGTTTCCGCTACTGGTGGCGGTGGCGGAGGTAACGGTGGGCTGATTAAGTGATGTTCATTTGATGTTCGTTGAATGAGCGTTTGTTTGATATTATTCGCCACGGCAAATGAAATGTCACGTGTTGGTGGTGGCGGTGGAACAGGCGGTGCTTGATGATTGTCGATGTTGTCTTTGGAATTTGGAATATGACCAGTCGATGATGAATGTTTGATGGATTCGTTTGAAACGGGAGGCGAATCCGGTAGACGAACGTGTTTCGATAGTCGAGCTTGTTCTTTCTTAGCTTCGATCGAACGATCTTCTTCAGACATTCGACGAATTTTCAAATCGCGAATGTCTCGATCCGATCGAACGTCTCGGTCTTTTCGTAGGCGAGCTTCGATATCGGCTTCGCGTTTGGCTTGTAAACGATTGACTTGTGTTCGTTCGATTTGTCGGTCGTGTTCGAACTGTTCAAGACGACGTTTGAGTTTCTCATCGAATTCGTTCATTTCGTCGGTTCCCGTCGGTGAAACAGCTGCTGGAAGGACATTTGCAACTTGAATGAGATTCATACGATCTTCATCAATGTCGTTTCCGTTGGTTTGCAAATGAAATTCTTCAACACGTCGATCGAATTCATGTTCCAATCGTAAATTATTTAATTCTTTTTCTTCTTGATCGGTACGATCATTTCTTGTTATTAAATCATTGATACGTTTGATACGTATTTCACTGATGTTATTTTGACGTGAATTCGCTAATTTATTTGGTTTTCGCATTGATGACGAGAGATGATCCGATGATGATGACAGACTCGCTTTTGATAATCGACTGCTGATATCACTTTCATTTGTTCCATTGGTTTGTTTCATCAAAGCTAAACTACTCATCATTGGTTTGGGTAATGTTTTCGGTGCAATTGCTGGTCCAATGGCTGATTGTGTGTGATTAATTGGTTTCATTTGATGATTACCATTGGTATAACCATTTTGATTCGGTGGAACATCTTCTCGAAAGATGAGAGCGGGTGCTGTGGCTAGATTTCGATCGCCAAATGATTGTCTTTCGCTAGCTGTACGAACGAAATTCGTCGGTTGAATATCATCTTCATCCTGTTCGTCTTCGTGTTCGTGACCATTGTCAAGTGATTCGTCATGTTCGTATTGATTGTTATGGCCGTTTGGATAAGTAGTTCGTTTAGGTAGATCGAATGTTTGATTACGATTGTTTGCAAATGGATATTGTTGATTTCCATTTGAATGATAAAGATTTGGATTTGATTGATGTTGTTGTTGTGATTGTTGGTGTTGAGTTGGATAGGGGTATTCGTGGATTAAATCATCGGATGTTTCTTCGTCGATGAGAACTTGAGCTGAACGTGCTGGTTGAACTAAACGTTGTTGTTGTTGTTGAATTTCGTGTTGGCTAAATCGTTGATGAGGATTGATATTCGTAATTGGAACACTTTTTGCGTTATAAACAAATTCGTATGACGACGAATTAACCGGCACTTGAGATCGAGATGCTGGTCGAGGTGGAACCATTTGCTGCTGTTGTTGTTGTTGTTGATGGTAATGAGGTGGATGACCAAGTGTAGCAAATTGATGTTGTTGATGGTGATGCTGATGGCCATTTGAATGAGTTAAGAGTCGTTCGTGACTGCCAGTAGATTTTAATTGAGTTGTCGATGCGGACATTGGTTGATGTTGATGTTGGTGAGTTAATAATGATGGATTTGATGTTGCAGGAAATCGAGCGAGTTGTTGTTGTTGATGATGATGGTGATTGTGTTCCGATGGTTTAGAAAGTAAAGCCGAGAGACCTTGACGACTAGCAGCATCTTTCAAAACTTGTAAAGTCACCGTTGGTCCACATTGTTTCAACGCTTCGGCCGCTCTAATAAAAAACAAAAAAAACAACATTTCGAAATTTGTTTCTTCATCAAAAATCTCACTGTTCCTGTGTGATATCAATAAGACTGATTTTATCCACACAAAGTATCTGATCACCCGCTTGAAGACGACCATCATCTTCCGCAGCACCACCCGGTACAATTGCTTTGATATAAATACCTTGAAATTGTTGAGATTCACCCTACACAAACCGAACAAAAATAATCTCTTTCTTTTTAAAAACAAATTCGTCGTACTTTTGCAGCGACAATACTCAATCCAAGACTATTGCCTTTTTTATTCAATGTAACTATTTCTACGCTATTACCATTTTCATTCGTTTGTTGTCCATTCTCATTCTAAATTCAATCAATGAAGAAGAAAATCGAATTCAATATTAACAAATCAATTTACATTGATTATTTGCATAAATTCCGTCCACATGCCTAGACTATGTGGATTCGTAAATAATCGACATAACGATCCTCGACTCATCGGTTCGATAAATTCGAATAATTGCTGAGGAATACCACGTAGATTCTCGCAAGTATAACCATCTTCAGGTAATAAAAATGGTAAATTCAATTCAGGTTCTTCAGCTAATTGAACGAGTACGCCTTCTCGACGTAAATTTTCATCGACATGTTTATAAGCTGCATTGAGAAGAGCTTGACTAAATGTCGGTGAAATGGGCGTTTCATTTCGATTTAAAACATAATTATTTAGAATTTGTTTGACTTGTATTGAATTCAATTTAAACGTATTCATCGAAATTAATTGTTGAACATCGTGAATGTCACGTTTTTGACTTTGTAAGAGAATACAGATTTGATTAACTTTAGTCAAATGACAATCCGATGCCAATTCTAAGCCTTGTCGTTGTGCCCAATCACTGATCGATTTCAATCGTAACGAAAGTTTTTCTCCCCAAAAATGCGAACACAACTTAAACTCGGGACAGCAAACAATCCGATTGAATAACCACGTATTGATGTAATGAAAGATTTGTGAAAACATTTGAATTGTCAATGCTGCATTGACACGACTTTTACGTAACAAATCCATAATCGATGATAGAGTTGCAAGAATATCACCAAGTGTCACTTGATGATGATTGCTATTCGAATTATGATCTAATGTTAACCAACGTACGTCCGATAGTTTAGCATTTGTTGAACTATTTTCTTCAAAAGCAATGTAAACATCTCGTTCGACATCGTCTTGTGGATTGGTGAATGCGACTAAATATTTGTCCAATTCATTTTGAACGAGATGTGTCAAATAACGAAACAATCGTTGAACACATTCAGCTAGACGATCTTGAATATCGTGAGAAATCTTCGAAATATCTCGATCTTGTTTGATGAAATACAATAATTCCGAGGTATTGGCGATCCAATACGCGAGATAACCGCCATGTTCGTGACATTCCTTGAAAATGAAACACTCAAATTTAAAGAAAAACAAAAAAGAGTGAACAGACTTCGATTTTTTTACTAATCATATCTTCGATACGATAGAGCAACGAGAGAATATTCTCTTGTTTTTGTACGAGTGAAACATTCGGCTTGCCGTACGGTGAAAGACGATGACGTAATGTCATATAAAGTGTATAAACAGGTGATAAACGAAAATGAACATTGTTCAATGGATAATTTTCGAAGATAACATGAAGAAACCGACTTTCCGCTAGAGAAAAACAAAACAAAACATAGTAAATCTAATCCATAAATTTCTGTTAATCTCTAATCATTATTATCGACATGCATATCTCTCCTTAATTGACTACAGACATATGTTCCAGCTCGTAGCAGCTGTTAAAAATAAACTTGATTCAAGTTAATGACATAATTTTCTCGTTCATTCAATTGATTAGCTTTTTTTTTCTCTTACTTTCAGTTGGCACTTCCAATAAACCCGGTAGAACATCAATCATTGTTCTGAAAATACAAGAAAAAAACAACAACTCAATAGAATCGAACGACGAAATTCTCGTTGTTTTGCTTTCTGTTTTTTACCCTGGATCGACATTTTGATTGGCTTTTTTCGTTTGCAAATCTTTCGCCGGTCGTATTTGCAAAGTATTCGCTTCGATAGGATTCACTTTTTTCATTCCATTCATCGGCAAACTCGTCAACGAACTGTGCATCGCCGGTTTGTCGCCATTCATCAACTGTGGTTTCACAGTTTTCTGTACAAACTGCGGATCACAATACCGAAATGTTGAATTTCGTCCGAAGCAAATCAATGCGCCATGTTGAAGGACGAATGGCGTCGAAACAAGTTTGCCATTTAGCCAAACTTCACCGCGTGGTGTCAATGTAACGATGCCATTTTGATTGTGAATCGTGCAATGATCACGGTCGATACCGACGCCGTCGATGTAGAAGTATTGTTTGCCGAGACCGGCTTTGGCGTCTCGACCGACGTAGGTCGTGTTCGGGTGGATTTTGAAGACACGTGGGGTTTGAAGATCGGTGCCGTCGTTTTTAACTTCAACGAACATTGATAAATGATCGTTGATGGTTCGATCTTGAATCGACGGGGTTGGAACAGTATCTAAGGCGGTTTCTTGAGCACGAAGACGTTTACGAATTTCGATGTATTCAGGTGGACATTTAACCACTTTAAACATAATCGAACCTTCGTTTTTTTGAGCATGATTCAAACAGATACTCAATGGACATTCTTTGTCATGAAGAATCACTTCTTTTATTGTTTTATTATCCATTTGATCACGTGGTGGAATCACAATCTAAAAGCAAAACATTTTCGAAACGATAGAACAATGATTTTGTTCTACTTGAAGAAGACAATAGTTCTGTGGATCTTCATGTTTTAATCCGTATTTCTCGAGCATTTCTTTGACAACCCATTCGGCTGTGTCTTTGATTGATAACAGAAATGTTTTGTATGGTATCGACGGATTTAAAGCATCGCCGAATACTTTCATTGTTCCACCTTGTAACGAAGAGAAGCGAACTTGAAGAAAAACGAAATTGACCTTGAGAGTTTGTTCTTACCTCCTTCTTTCGTACTGATTTTAATGAATTTCTGTTTTAAACGATCTTGTTGAATTTTTTTCACCATCTCGGGATTCGACAACGAACGAGTGAATTTATTCGTTTCAGGCACTGATTTATACAACGATTCGACGATAGTCGTCGGTGTTACTGTCGACGATGGCGAATCGTTTTCGTCCAAGCTAGTTTTCTATTTAAATTAGAGAGAAGAACGAAGTTAAAATTTACAAATAAAACCCGACAAGTAACTGTTTTTCTCTTTCTCTCTTCGCATTTTTAATATCCCTATTGAATTAAATATATGTAAATGCATGTACACGAATCAAGAGCGGACTTCTATGTGAATAAATGTTTTTTTTTCGGTAAGAGAGAGAGAGAGAATATTTTATATTGGAATCGATTCTACGATATATATTAGAAACAGATCAATGACAAACACCAAAGTAAACAAAAAGCAAAGCGATATGTGTTGTTGTTGTTTTTTTATTACCGATTAATTCGCATTGAGAAATCCTATTATGTAAACACAGGCATGCATTTCTTCTTTTGCATACAGATGGATACTCGATTAAATTCTGACAAAAATAAGACTTATGATGACGACATACTTTGTCTTGTTTCTTTTTTTTCTTGGATTCACGTTTCGATGAACGACGTTCTTTGAAACTACCGCCGATTGGCTTCGAAATCTAAACATTCGACAATGTTCGATGACAACAATTGACAAAAGTTTTTCGACGAACTTTAGGTAATTTTGCGTTTTGGAGGACAAAACGACCTTCACGTTGATCTTTACCCCAATACAATTGAACCCATAGAGGTTTTTCGTCCATTTCTAACTTCCGTCCATCTTAACGAGAGAGAGAGAAGAAAAAAAGGCAAATCAATAAACATTCGTTTCATTTCGATCTTCACCTCCATTGGGATGAACTTCGTAGATGCAAAAATCTTTTTCATTCGGCAAGGTTTTCATGTCCGGCCGTAGTTTTTCCATGAGAACACGAATAACATCTAACGTCGTCGCTGAACTTGCGACACGTATGCATTTCGTTGTTACTTTATCTTCAGCATCTTGAAAATAGAATCGCATAACGCCATAGAAGTCCAACACTTCATTTGGTTCGCTAATTTTAAATAGATCAAGACGTGTTGAATTCCATTCGTTAATAAGATTAAGCACTTCTAAACGATCTTTCGGCAAACCGTTCATGGTCATGTCATATCTAGCAAGTAGAGCAAGTCAAATGCAAGTAAGAACAAGATACAGAAGAAAAAGAAGAAAAAGAAGAAGAAAAGAAAGAAAATAAATATCCAACGGAAAAAAGAATTCTATCCTTGGCCTTCCGCCGTTTATATACAGTCAACCGTTGATAATAAATATCGTAGAAGATCTTTATCGTTTTTTTTTATGTCTATCACGGTTATAAACATGTCTATTGGAAAGTTCAACTGACGAACAATTCTTCCTGTCAGGTTCATTATGTCTCTCTTTATCGTCCGAATGAACGAACGAAACAATGACCCAGAAAGTGGAGATATCGCGAATCACAATAATCGCCTAGATGTCGCCTATCATCTGCAGAGAACATTAAGCCATATGTACAATTTTGTCTGTATTGTTTGAGACTTGTTTTGCAGCGTCATCTGTTTCTCATATTCTACAAACAAAACATAAGTTTATTGTCCGATTCAGTACGGTTTTCCTATTAAATACTGATCAATCATTGTCACTCTCATTATTAGTTCATCATTTTTTAATTGAATTATTATGTTCTTGTTTCTTGTCAATATAATAAATAGGTACCAATCAACTAATGCAGACAGATTAATTCATTTCTTTACTAATTGTATATATATTCCGAGATCACTGTGATCTGAAATATTCTATTTGTAGTTTATTAGATCAATACTATTTTTTTCTTATGCCTCCACCATGATTCTGGGAAAATTACCAAATAGATTTTACTGTAGAATTCTTTACTATTCAAAGGTTTCTTCGAATAATAATTTTATTCAAAGAAGAAAAAATCACAAATAAAATCCTAATTTTTCGAATGAGAAATTCAATCAATATAATATAACTGTTCAATATTACGTTCGGAAATCCACACCAATAGGAAGTAGTAGTACAACTTGACTTATTTCTCATTTGTTGGTCTATCATTCAACTGGATCTTTCGTCGCATTTCTCTCTGTTAAAGTGTTATCTAATAGCACAAAAGAGTTTACCAAACATCTATCGGCATCGATTGATTAATAAAACAACAAACTTGTGAAATATCTGACAAATGAAGTCAACATTCCGTAAGCAAACGAAGTATTGCATAACTAATATGCAATGACATGTTGAGAGAAAACCTTTCTTATATACTTGATGATTGTGAATGTTCGAGTCATTTTTTTTTGAATGTACGTAGGTTTGATCAAGTCAGTTACAAGACAATTCATGTCGACAGCGCAAAGACCGTTCACTGTTCGTTATGAAATTAGTTTTAAATAAAAGAATAGCTGGGTTTTTTTTCTATTGAATAGATTGCTGTTGAAGGCAATATTGGCGCAGGGTTGGTGATAAATCATTGCTTTAGATTAAGTAATCGAAATTTTATTTAGAAAGAGCACAGTTCTCTCAGAATTAAGCAAATCTCCATCATGTGATGTAAGAATAGGATAAGAATTCAAAAGATTTTTTTTGTTATAATAAACTTTTCTTTTTCGATTAAAGATTGTTAATGAACCGGTTACAAATTGGACAAATCTTCGAGGAAATAATTTACTTGTATGAGACACTTATATTTCAAATTTGATTTCTGAATTTTCTTTGTTTGATTTCAGGCAATGCTTTATGAAGACCCACATCGTTGGGGTTTTACATTCCAAGCTAATGCACAAATGACTCTAGCAAAACTACATGCCCAACCTTCGAACAGTCCAGTTAAAGTCATGGAACGATCTATTTACAGTGCAAGATATTGTTTTATTGAAAATCTCTATCGAAAGTATAGATTTTCATTTTCAAATTCTTCATTTTCTCAATTTTTGATTGTAGTAAATTTCTTCAAAATGTCGAATATGAAATCTTGAAAGATTGGTTTGAATTATTAACATCGAATGATAATTGTCATCTCGATTTAATCAGTACGTTCAATTGCGTTCAATTGATTTTCATAACTGATTTTCATTTAGTTTATCTTCGAGCAAAGCCAGAAACTTGTCTCGAACGAATCAAAACTCGTAATCGTCCCGAAGAACAATCGATTACTCTCGATTATCTGAAACAACTGCACGACTGTCATGAGCAATGGCTTGCTTTACGAACATATCCATGTTCGATACCTGTACTTATTATCGATGCTGATCAAACACAAGAACATGTGTATTCAGATACAAACACACATTTACAAAATCTTGTTACATGTTAAATGTTTATTTTGTGTTGGTTTTCTTTTCCATGTATATACAAACAAAAAAAACAAATTCTAATCTATGTATTCTTCGTTGATAGATAAAGGATGATATTCTCGAGGAAATAAACAAGCTATTCGAACGATTGGTTTCGCATAGTTTGCACTAGTTTTGACCTTAAAAGAAAATAGATAAGATCGGAAAGTTCAGTTCGGATTACTTGAATTCCAAATCGTAATTTTTCGAGTAAATAACTCCATTTGAGTTTGGTTTTTTCTTCTTCAGTCATTAGAAGAAATTCATCGATCTGATTGTTTAAAAGACAAAAAGAATCACAAGTCGAACTTGTCTAACAAAACTATTTACCGAACATTTGAGCATTTTTCTTGCAACATCATCACCTAATTTAACATTTGTTAATGTGCCTGTATGATCTGTTAAATGAACATTTAAACTAAAAATTTCTTTAATCGAAAGATTTTCTTCGTTATTCTGTTCTAATAATTTCATTCGACATTCAGCTTCATTACAATCATTCAAACCGTTGCTATCTCGAATTGTACGATTGCAGAAAATACTTCAAATGAAAGTCGATTGTGTTAAAAATCAGTGAAAATAGTTTCCTTCTACCATCGTTTGCTAATCAAGTGAGTCAATGGTCCATCGAGATCGAAATGTGTGAGAAAACATTGAATGATAAACGTATCGTTATTGTCACAAGTCGATAAACATTCTTTGAGTTCTTGTATGGTCACAATTGATGCTTGAAGTGCTTTGAACGAGAGAAGGATTTTTTTTCTTTTATTGAGAATGGAAAAGACGAGGGGAGTTTATCTTACGATTGAAACCACCATCGATACCAACATTGAGTAGATCATCGATGGGTATCGATCGCATGGATTCGTAGAGTTGAGCAGATTCGTTTGTATCTTGAGTTTGAGTTGATTTAGTGAGGGGAAAAAGAAAGATAGTTCTCTAACCTGGATTGATAGTAAACAAACTCTGACGACTGGCGGTTAAACCGTAAACTTTTCGATATTCATCATAACGAACACGTATACCGACACAGAAGATGATGTGTTCTTCGGGAACCCATCGTTGTGCAAACTGATGAATAAAAAAATCTATTCGTTTTTTAGTTTTTGTTTCAAAAGAATGTGGAAAACTTTAATCTGTTCACTATCCCAAAATGTCAACCAGACTCCAGTTGTTTCGCCATCGAAAAGAAGAATTTCCAATAATTGTTTTTCATCATTTTCATAATCAGTTTCCCGTTGTCGTTTAGTTCGAATTGTTTTCAATGCGCCGATCTAAAAAACAAACTCAATTTCAACGACAGATTCAACATCATAAACGCAAACCACCTGTTGAACACCCGCTAATACATTGATTCCATCAGTTTTTTTAAGCAATTGTTCACCATGAGTTACGACTTGTGATAGAGTATAATAATCGTTTGCTGCTCGACATGGAACTGATGCTAGATTTTCATATTGTTTCGCTTTTGGTCCTTCGACTTTTTCGACAAATGATTTGTCATTTAACGAAATTTCAAATGATCTGTTATACACAAACAAAATTTCAATCAAAAATGGAAATCAATGAACGTACAACGGTGTCCATGGATTATAACTGCTCGATTTATCATCTGATTTTGGTTTGACACTAGGATAATGAATTGCCACTAGAAAAAAAAAACTTCGAAATTCTCTCTCTGATCCATTCAAATCCTCTCACCAACATCTCCAGTCGTAAATTGACTACTAATAACAATTAAATCTTTCGGTGGAAGCCAATACGAAACATTAACAAAATCTTTGATCGAATCTCGAAATGTAAAGTTGAGTACACTCTTCTGATGCCGATCATCTTCTCATCAATTTGCAAATATTAAAAAAAAAACAACAATTTTGCACATACTTCCTTCGAATGTTCGTATTTCAAGCTTTCCAATCACTAGACCGTACATAATCTTAAACGAACATGATCGAAAAACATTCGGCAAAAACGAAGCGACCACTCACTCCATCAACTAACCCAGGATTATCCGAATTCAATTGATTTAATTTCACAACTTTTTGTAGTGTTCCCATTCTTATCACTTTAGATTTACGACTACGCACACTGACCGTTTACAACGAATTTTTAAATATCCAACGAACAGTTTCGCTCTCTCGAGGTATTCGTCCGCCGATAAATGACTTCGAATTCATTTTTGTTTGTTCGAAAATATATTTGAAAGTTTTTTTTTTATTATAATCATCTTTCGTGAGAAAAAAGTGACAAAAAAAAAGAGAAAATAAATGAGAAAGAAAATCACTACATACTATATCTATTTATACATAATACAGTTGTTCAAATAAAAGAAGAAAAAAAAAGAAAAGATTCATTGAAATATAAACTTCGATCGTTGTTATCTGTGTGTTTTGTTTGTTTTCAAAACATTTTTTTTATAAAGAATGTTTAAAATGTTAACGTTTCGAAAAGAAGAAGAAGAAAATGAAAAATTAAACTTGAAGTTTTATGTAACTAAGATTAAATCTTGTCGTTGTAGCAATCGTCGACGCTCCATAACTTGTTTTCCAAATCGTTTGGCCGCTAGAACCGCTCGAACAGTCAATCGTATTGGTTGTTTTTGTTCTTGTTGATCGAAATGCGGTTTCTTGGGCGTATCGACACTCAAACGTGAATAATTCGATGTATTCGGACTGTGCAATGGTGTTGCTGTCGTTTGTGCAACAGTAACAATTGGATGTGGAGTAAAATACGATTGTTCAATAATTCGTCGTTGTTGAGACACAAGTGCTCGCATACCTAGAGCTATTTGCCGATTGACTAATGAACCTTGTACGAATTCTCGACAGAATTTCTTCACATGATTCACACTGAAATTAGCTTCATGATGGCATTCGTCATTATAGAGTTTAGTTGCGTACTAGAAATAGACAAAAAAGAAACTTCGAGATGAATTTTTTTTTCTTTATTATTGATTTACGAAATAATGATTAGCTCGATCGGATGGTTCACTTGGCATATCGGCGACAATCATCGCTATATAACCGGCAAGACCAAGAACTAACTCGACAGGATAATGACATGTCCATAAGACATAATTCAAATGTGGAACATCCGGTGAATGTTGACGTAGGAATTTAAGTGAAAGAACGAGTACAGATGTTGCGATAAGCGAGGCATTGAAACAACTCGACCAGGATTGAATACAGGCAACATGAATAAATAAATTACTTAATGCACGAATCTGAATAATCGAGAGTTTTATTCGAAATAAAAACGAGAACGAGAGAGAAATTTACTTTTGAATCATTTAATTTACATGTTTCAGTTGAATTTAATTCGAGAAAAAGTTCGACAAATTCTTGTGGCAATGGCAATTGAAAATCGAAATTAATTTCGGCAAATAAATGACGAACTATTTGCCCAATATCACGCGGATCGAAAGCATTCGCTGAATAACGAGAATATTCTTCGAGCTAAAAAAAAACTCCTCAATGGAAAATCTCTTTTTCTCGATAATCAATCGTTTACTTTCACTTGAATACGATTGTGAAATTTAGCCACAAGAATAAAATAGCCCATTGCACGTAATTGATAATCACGATCGTAATGACCGCGTAATGTATCTCGTGCATCAAGTAATCGAACGCAATGTTGAGCTACTTCTTCTTTCATATGATTTTTACGCTGAAGAGAGAGAGAGAAAATCAACTTATAGAAACAAAAAAAAAACAATGACAAATTCACTTGAATTCCGATTAACCAATTGACTATTGATTGACGCCATATGAGACTGACTGCTGAACGTTGGAGAACAGTTCGAAGCCAAAGAACACTGAAGTTTAGTGTGTGTGATTGTCGAGCTTCGAGCAACTGATGATCAACATTTAGTTAACTATTTCAATCACAAAAAGATAAACCTACGAGAAGGGTATTTGTATGTTCAAATAGATATTGATGGAGACCAACACGTTGAATACGCGATGCGTGTGTTTGAAAATCACATGACGATGATGACACTGGCTCCAAAGTATCGCTAAGAACTAATTCAAAAATACAAAATCAATCGATTTGAAATCACTTCGCCTACAATTGTAACAGTAGATCGCCGATTGAAGTGGTCGTTGAACAGAAGACAAATTATTTGTGTTGTTGTTATTATTGTTGTTGTATGGACTCTAAGAAAAAGGAGGGAAAATCTACTGATGAATCAATTGCGAAAATTTACGTCGCCGGTTGAGCCCGGTACTAATTGATTTCGGTCGTCTCCCATGCGATGCGAATGACTGGTGACTATTTGTGTTTGTCTATTTCAAAGAGAAATCAAACGACAACGAATGTAGAAAAGGGAAGACGATCGAAATATAGTCTCTTTTCGTCGTTTTCTCTTGCGTTTCGTCATCGACTACTAAATAGACATACGTATATTTCCACATTTTCTGGACGATTATTTTACCTAGAACAAACGAAACGACAGAAGAAGAACAGAAGGAAAATCGATTTTCCATTCGATTTATCTGAAACATGTTTATTGTATAGTTACAGTACCATTGTTAACTATTTGTTTTGTCTATTGTAACGTCGAGAGAACGAAAATGAGCATGAAAATATATTTAACTCTTTCCAGCCGGCTACCAGAATAGAAAGAGTAAAAAAATCTTTCTGTAAATTTCTATTGTTTTTTGTTGATGAAGATAAGAGAATTTTACTTTTCAAAACTAAAAGTTGCTTTCTACACAGAATGCAATGATGTATCCATTTGGATACACCCGGCCACTATGAATCAAAATTTATCAGAGTTTACAGTGTACTTATTAGCAAACGTGGGTTAGACAAACCTAGTGAATACTTAAGGCTAATTTCAGCATTTATTGGATTTAATGATGAGCAATCTCGTTCTATCAGCCGCAGTGCTGAAAGTATGTCAAATTTGAGTAAGTATTCCGCTTTAGTAATGCGAAATATTTAAAAAAGAACATCAGATTTTTTTGTGAGACTTCAATTTTTAAATGATGATATTGAGAGACAGAAACCTATTATTTAGTATTGATGGGTCAATAAGTTGAAAGATAATTTCGGATTCTTTTACCTTATATGACCGGATATATCCAAATGGATGCATCCGACTGGAAAGGATTAACTGATAGAAAGATAGTTCATGAAGAACGTAAATGACGATAATCCATGGAATTACCTTGCTAAATATTTACAATGTATTCAAGTTACTCTGTCAATAAAATCTTTATTGCAGTATGTTCGTGAAATTTCCGACTTGGCTACCTCCCAAACACAGTCATGAAGCATGAGCGCTGAGTGAATAAAGCTGGGAATATTGAAAATTTTCTAAATTGTGCAAGATTATATCGGTATTTTCTTTTTTATCCACATCCACACCTATTTAAGCATATGCAGAACTCTATACATACTCATTTAACAACAAAATCATGGCAGGTGCTTCTTGTTTGCCAATTGGAACTCATACTACAACGAATCAACATCATCATCAGAATCAAGACGATTTAAATTTTAATGACAACTATGAATTGACCATTGAATTTCTTGATAAAGGTAAATTTCTTTTTTATTTTCTGGAACTGTGTCTAAAATTTCCTTTTAGGTTACGCACGTTCGACTGAATTCTGTAGATTCATGCATGGTCATTATCGAATTCAACGTCAAACTATCAAAAACTATAAATCCTTCAGCAAAAAATCGAAATCGAAATCTGCCTCAACATGTCACTTTCAAAATCAATTGGTTAGTTTATCCACAGAATTAATCAAACCATGCAAAATCGTTATGATAATATGAAAGATGTTGTAAATTCTTATAAACATCAATTGAATCAAACCTATCCTCGTCATAGATTTCATCGTAAACATAAGAAATCTGACGAAATACGAAAACAGTTTGTCGATGCTCAATCGGAATGCTGGCAACTATCTGATGAACTGATACAATTGAATAATAAAAAACACGCAATAAATAATGCACGTCAAAAGACCAAGGATAATGCCAAAGTCAGTTCTGATGATATTGACCAACAAGAGCTTGATTTAGGTGATATTAAAACACAAATTTCTGCGAAAAAGAAGCGTTTTAACGAAGAAAAGGCGAAATATCGTCCGAAAGCCAGTAGGATCTATCAAGAGTGTCAACAACTAGAACAAGAACGATTAGATCTCTGTACAGAAACTTTAATTAAGTTTCTCTCTGCAGCACATTCACAAAATTATGCTTTTGAAGAAAGTGAAATCTACGACAAATTTCTAAAAGATATCAGCTCTCAACTAGATCTACATAAAAAAGTAGAAGACAACAGCGAAGATGAAAGTGAATGTGAAAGTGAAAATGAAAGTGAAAGCGAAAGTGAAACAGAAGCTGGTGTTTAATTTACATCAAATAACCTCGATTATTGTATATAGTTTTTTTTTAAATTATTTTTTCAATAAATATATCTCGAAACTACTATAACAAGCGACAACAAAAGGATAGATTTCGTTCGATATTCCAAGAGCAAATCAATAGTATTTGTTAACGTTAAATGTGCGTTCTTCTCCTTCCTTCATCATCATGCACATTCGAACTTGTCAACAATTTGTTTGTTTTTTTTTTTTTTCAAAATTCCATGCGTGAATTTATGTACAAAGAATTCTTTCGAATGAATCTTCAAATGAGAACATATTTTCTTCGTACGCATAACTATTTCATCTTGATTATAGACATAATATCATATAAATGATTACATTTTTTTTTCATTGATAGGCTTGCGTCCAATGTCCATTATTAAAATACAAATAAAAAGAAATGAGACTTTCGCATCGGATTTCTTCTATTTGAATATCTCCTTAGGGCTTCTGTCTTTTGCATTCAAACTAAGTATTCAATTCGTCTCCTTTTTCATTTATCACGTTCTTTATTCTCGAATTACAAATCGATAAAAAGAAAAGCGAAAATGACAAGTACGAATATAAATATAAATATCGTCGTGTCATTGTTCGTTTTACGCATTTCTTTTTTTCTTTCGTCAGTAAAAATTGATTACTTTTCTATTTAACAACACCTGTACATTGTAAAGAAGAAGAAAAGAAAGTAAATCACTTATGTTTTTTAGATGTTTCTTCTTTCCTCTCTCTCTCTCTCATTCGGCATGTCCTTGAATGGCTAATATATCATGTCGAAAACTACCGCAATCCTTTCAAGCGGGTTAACAAGTTCATCAATATCACCACCAACATATACTCTAGCTGTAGTTAGTATCAATCCATTATCAGGTAAATCTTCACTATGTAAACGTCTGATCGATTCGAATATTGATAATTATCGAATCTCGTTATCCAAACATCAATCTCATTCCAATGCTCATTGGCTTTACTGGGGATCTGTTCGACATCGACGTTCAGATGAGAAACGTGAAGCTCTTTTTCATTTAATTGAACATTCAACGATAGCTATTGATGATAATGAACACTATGATAATTATATCAAACGCATAACAACCTTAACCTTACGTTCCGAAGACAAATTCTCCAAAACTTCTGATTATCCTCAACTAAAAACATTTCCAAAAGATAAACTCAGTATCGATGCTTTCCTTTGCATTCACGATTTATCTTCATCGAAGCAAATCTCCGATCTTCTCTTTCTTCTTCATTCATTATTCAAAATTCGTCGGCCCGTGATTCTCATCACAACCAAAAACGATCTCATCGAAAATCAAACGCAACTCGCCATCCAATTCGAACACTCGATCCGTCGGTCGACATCGAGCGACTCACAATTACTGCTCAACATTCCAATAATTCACACATCAGCTCACGAACATATCAACATTCACGGCGTTCTCAAATTAGCTCTTTATGTTTGCGATGAACCGAAGAAACCTTTGCAATCGAAAGCTCTTCCATTGTCATATGACGATGCTTGCAAAAACGAGCAGTCGTTGAAACGAATGTCAAGAGAAAGATTGATCAACGAAAGGCTAATTCCAATTGTTGAATTGCTGCTCAGCGATCAGAAATCTAAACTCTCGAGAAACTGGGACTATGTTCGTTTACAAAAGCAAAAACATCGTTGCTATTCACCAACTGAGATACCATCTTCGTCGTGGTCGGACGTCAATCGAGACGCGTCGAATCTCGTCATTCCCGCTGATCTACTCGAAACATCGAAGGCACGTCTCTGCTTCGAATTGTCGGTCGTTTTTCGAGCTTTTAAGTCGATTTTCTCAGGCTGGTCTCGTTCAATACGGACATTCGTATGAAAAAGATTGCGTTTACTTTCTCGGTCGAGAATGTTACGAATCTCTCAACGGCCACGATCGTTTACGTGTCTTTGCCTATCATCAATCACATTTGTATCGGTTGGTTTGCTTGAAATTCGTTGAACACAGATTCGAAAAAGTATTTTCTCGAGAATTTTTTCGAAAAATCGATTGATTGATTGATTGATTGATTTAGAAATATTTTCATCTGTGGAAATGATGATGATGTCAATAATTACCTTCGAATACTTTCTGTAAGATCAAACGCAAAATCTGTTTTTTTTATTCGAAAATTTCGATTTCAGAGTGATGTTTCACTGATAAACGAACACGAAATTCATCTCTGGACATTGAATACGATCAAAAAACTCAAGAAATCGATGGTAAACGTTCGATTAACTCGAAATATCTCTCTCAAATCTCTTCCATTCAGGTTGTTTAATCGTCTCTCGAGCAGGTCGCGAACTTCTCGAGCTCAACTTTCCACACAATCTCAATAGTACACGCTCGAATTCGACAGCAGTTCATACTGAAATCGTTCTTTTGTTTAGTAATTCCATTCGTCGAAATCGAAACTGATTCCACGCCGAACATTCCTCTTGAACAAATCAAAAGTTCTCTCGAACAGTTGCTGAACGAAATCGACAAAATTCCAGTTCGAACTTCGTTCGATCTTCGAATTCTACTTTGTTTTATGTGCAGAGGCGGCGATTCGAACGATATCGAAACATTGTTTTCTCAGTTAGCAGCGCGATTTTCATTGACGGTTACAAATGAAAATGGAAATGCATCGTTTATTTTCAAGACTTTCATCGGACAAACGAGCCGAAAAGTAAAATTTTCTCGTGTTTTTTTTTCGTTGTTTTCAAATGAAATCTTCAGATTGAATTGATTCCTGTCTCGTTTCATTCGTTGTTTGCTCATAATCTAACTGAATTCGATGGATTTCTTCTGTTCTACGATCGAGATCGAAAAGCAACTGTGAATACAATGACGTAAATCGTTGACTTTCGACTATCAAACACGGGTCTCAATCAACATTTCCTTTTCAGATATTTAGAAAAACATATTTCGACAATTCTTCAAACGAATTCACTCAAAAATCCTGAAGCAAATCAACAAACCAACGGAATTCTGATCAGTCCACCACCGATCTACATTCTTTGTTCGATCAAAGATTCGTCTCTATCGAACATCAAGAAACACTATCAGTCCGATTATTGTGTTCAATGTTCACAGTGGAACGATTCGAAATTTCCTCAATTGTAAAATCTTTTTTTGTTTTGATTGCCGAAAAAAGAGAAAAAACGTTGATTCTCTCGAAACTGCTATGAAGAACGCAAAATTTTTTTCATTCTATCGTCTACGTAACTGACTCATATCAGACAGGTTTGTTTAGAGACTGCACATGTAAATGTCTCGACCACAGCTGACTAAGGTTAAAGAACGCAAGATATATATCTATCCTTTACTTCATCCTCGTGAAGAACGGAAAAAATCTTCGCGGTTTAAGTGTTTCATTCCACTTTTCTCTGAGAATTAAAAGATGCCATTTCAAATTTTAATTAAATTTATTTAAATATTAGTTTTTTACAAAGCCACGTAAAATAAAGCCGACTACTAATCCGGCGGCGGCAGCCACGACAACAAACGCAAGAAGAGACGAGTCTGCTGCAACAACAGGTGGTGGTGGAGGTGGTGCTGCTGCTGGCTGCTGTTGTTGTAATGTAACAACTTCAGGCTAAAACATAAAATAATAAAAATTTATTTAAAAAAAATCTTTCTTACTGTCGATATATTTCGATCATATACACAAGAGAACGGAGAAGAGAGCGACTTTTTATTTATTTTTGCGTTCTATGGAAATAGAAGAGAACGAAAGATACACGTGAATCCATCAACCTGCTCACCAGGTGCTGATGAGTTTGACTCCCCGGAGTCTTTTTTCGCCAAATTAGGTAGTGTGTCAGCCATTTTATACTTTAATGAAAAGAAATGGGTGCTATTTATACTCTCAGGGGATGTCCTTTTACTTCAGCCAGAATGGACGGTGCCTTGTTCACTAACAAATCTAGGCTACTACGGTCTATTTGTCTCTAACTATTGAATAGCCGTTTGTGAAAGAGAGAACATTAGACGGGCATTATTTGACTATTTATTTCTTTATAGTAAACTAACCTATACATAATTTAGTCCGTTGAGAATATGTTAGTTTTTTAGTCTATTTTCAGACGATATATAATAGTTTATTTGAATGAACATTGATAGACGTCTGTTTATACAAATTTGACTGTCATGCTCTTGTCAAACGACATAGCGATAACGATAAGGAAAGGAAAAGAAAAAAATCATATATGTAACCTATTCGATCGGTAGATGTCGTCTGTATACAATTACGATTAATTAAAACAAATAAATAAAATTATATAATCTAAGACTTTTCTTGTAAATATGCTTCATGAGGAACGCATAAATCAAGTCAGTGTTTAGTTTTACAAAGAAAAATGTATCTGTTTTAAAGACATCGTAAGACAGCACCATCACGTAGTAGTATTATCTTTTAATAGTTTATATGTCGCTTTGATTTCTAGCCAATCAATTTTTTTTCGATTAGTTCGCAATGTATGTGTTTGACTAACACTTAGCATCATCATCATCATCAGTAGTAGTCGAACAATCAAAATCTGTAAATGCATCAGCGAAATACTCAACCAAGTTCAAGTACAACGTGTTTATCATCATCATCGACACGTTCAAATAACACTCAACAAACCGATACACTCGCTGCTCGTCTCGTTACTTACTGTTCGAAATCTTCATCAATAAATTCGAATACAGTCGACCATTACTACGTTCCTCATCCGCCACTTGAATCCGATTTCCTATTTGAATGTTGTCTTGCTGCTGTTAAAATTATCTCTCTTTTTTCGCAATATCTTTTAATCTATAAATCTGAGAAATGGCTCGGACCGTATTTTTCCTCGACAGATTCGTTTCTTCATTGGCGTCATATTGATCAATATGTTGTGGCAATTTTAATTATATTCTGTTTGTCATTACAAGACAAACTCTATTTTCTTCGTGTATTCATTAATATCATTGCTTTGATATATTCCTATTGGATTTATTCATGGAAATATATTCTAGTTTTTACTTATCCACTTGTTTGTTCATTGCTTATCAATCATGATCAAAATTCAAATCAACAACAACAACAACAGGTTTCTATTTCATCAGATCAATTGCCTCAACATTGGTGCTCGAACGATGCATTTCAATTGCGTCAAGAAACGGATTGTCTTCGAATTGAATTCAATCAACGTATTCGACATATTCTTTTCTCGTCGTTTCTCTCAACGTATTACATATGTCTCGTTCCATTAGCATTTTGCGATACATATTACATTCATCTTGACATTGTTCTTCTTCTTCAATATGATTTCATTTTATTTCTTAGTTTAATTCTGCTTTATACGAGTCATTACTTGCCATTAAATCTACTGACAGTATTTCATCGAAATGGGAAACATCTCGGCTCATGGCAATATCAACCGAATCATACGAATATCCCGTTAATTCATGTATGGGACGAGAAACATGTTTTACCCTACGAGTCAAATTCAATTGTACGACATAAACGACAAATTTATCGTTCATCGGCACATTTATCGACTGTTGCCGAACCGGGAAATGCAGGACATACACGTTTTGCTATGCTATTTCATCAACCGTGGTTATTTCAATTGATTTTATGTGTTTTACAAGTGATAGTTTTGGGAATTCAATTGAGTTTTTTAATTGTTGATCAACGTTGGTTCTCACTTTTGTCTCAAATGATTTTGTTTATTTTCAATACATATACGATCTATCATACAACACGTGATATGTATTTACTCTATTTGGTTTATTTTTCGGAATGAATGATTTCAAAAAGAGAATTCGTTTTCAAATCAATCTCATTTGTTGATGTTGTACATGTTGATGATGTGTTTCGTTTGTTTTTTTTTCTAGATTATCAAGATGATGAAAAAACTTGATTACGTCAATCTACCGGGAATTGTAAATGATCAACCGGATTGTTTTGAAACGCCCGATTATCCGATCAGCGAGCCATTCCAAGAAGTTGGCCAGGATAATACCGATTCTGTTGCACAATTTGATATCAATTCGAAAGAAGTTCACGATACACTTAATGGAAAATATCTTAACGGAAAAGCTGCGAGTATGTGCCGATTAAAATATCTTTGAAAACGAGTGATGTTTTTTTTTTGTTGTTAAATAGACTTTGCAGATGATTCGACAAAGGCTCGAGGTTATGTTCAACATGGAATCTATCAAAACGTTTGTAGAAAAAAGAAAAAGATTGATGATTATTTGTTTGTTTGAATAGTATGCTGAACATGAAGCTGAAACTCCAATCGAACGTTATAAACGTTTAATGGCTGAACTACAAGAACTCGAAGAAGAATTCAATCAAGTAACTACGAACAACTCGATTGGATAATTGATATCTCGGTTTTTAGACATCGAAAGATGGACTCAGCCAAGAAGAAAGTGAAAATCTCAATGCACTTGTTCAACATATTCAACAATTGCAAGAACATACATCGAAAGTTTATGGAGCAAAATTTCTTCTAAATGGACGTGATACAAGGTGAAAGACGATGATTCGATTTCATTTCAATTGAATGTCTATTTTTTTGCAGTACATTATTAACAAAATTAACAGCTTCGAAACAAGAGGCCAAAAAGTCCAATGGAGGGCAAACGAATGCTGATACGTTTAAGTTATATATCAATCCAGCTACGGTCAGCAATTCATCGACATCTGCTCTGCAAGTAAGAATAAATTTGAGATTTTCGAAAAAGAAAATAATTTCCAATTGTTTAGCTGTCGGAACTCGAACAAAAAGTTTCGAAACTTGAAAATTTAATTGGTATTAACGAACCTCAATCAGTAAGATAAATCGATTCGAATTATTCGTAGATTTTGATTTGATTTTTTTCCATTTTCAGATTGATTCCAAATCATTATCAGTAATTAAACTTCTACCAAAACAAATTTAATTACTATGTTTTTTTTTGTTAGACTTCACTTGAACAATTAACGACTCGTGTTAATTTACTCGACGGAACCAATGTCGAACATATCGAGGCTAAATTAAGCAATGTTCTTGCTCGATTAAATGCTATTAACGAGAAAAAAACAGCTGTTGATGAACAAGACAAACAAAGCAAAGTAAAAACAAACGAATTGATTGACCAAAAACAATGACCTTGGCCTTTAGGCTGTCGAACTGTTCGACATGATGTCACGTTGGGAAACGATGGCTTCGAATTTACCAATTATTCAACAACGTTTAATTGCGCTCAATGAACTTCATCAACAAGGTTGAATCTTATTAAAATAAAATAAAAAAACGAACAAATTTGTTTGTACTTTTAGCGTTTCAATTTAGTTCAGCACTTTCTCATTATGAAGCCGAACAGCAAGCATTGAAAACATCACTCGATGCCAATGATCAACTTTTAAAACAATTAAAAGCAACCTATGAATCCAATCTCGATTCATTGAAAACTCAACTGAATAATGTCGATCAAAAATTAGCCGCAAGTGGAAATACAAAAAAGAAATAATTGTTAAGCTCGATGAAAGTTAAACTTTTGCTTTGTCTTCTTCTTTTGTTGGTGGTAAATCAGATAGATTGTTCTTCTCCTCTTTTTATTTGGCATTTGTAATCACACATATATATTTTATGAGCATCGGTTAACGTTCGTTTTTTTAAATAAAAATGTGAAGGTATATGACAGAACAAATTTAGCTTTGATGTATCTTTGTTTTTCATGACTATTGAATATTCTCGAACGAAATCATGTTCGAGAATCATCTTTTCGCATTGATATTATTTAGAAAAGAATTCGAGAGAACAAAGTGAAGATAGTAGTTATCTCGTCAGCCGAGAAAAAGCATTTCGTTCGACTAAACGAATATATATGCCGAAGACCTGGATATATCTCGATGTATTCTTTGTTCTGGTTTAGTATAAATAGTACTTTTAATCGTTCGAATAATCATAATACATCGCACAAATTCTATTTCGTATTCGGTATGTTTTTACTTGTTTTGACTATTAAAACATGTTGTTTTTTATCTCTTGTTTAGAAAAACTAATCGATTTATAAACATGAACGCTTCAAGTGTTTTCAAATATATTTTCTTTGGATTAGTTCTTCTATGTGTTTCCAACTTCTTCGAAATAGGTTTGTATTAATACTAATTGACTTTCGTAATCATTCGTTCGAATCTATTTTTTTTTCTTCATTTTCTCGATAGTTGCTGGTCAATCTGATAGTTGGGGTAAACTTAGTGGCGATGCTTGGCCTGGTCGACGTTTATTGAAACGTGCAGTACCAGTTACTGGATTCAATGTTCCAAAAAGACCCGTTATGCCACAAGGAAACTCTCTTCTTAAACCAGCCGTTCATCGAACTAATGTCGGTCATCATCATGGTCTTGGTCATCGTCATGGTGGTCATCGACATGTTGCTGTTGGTCATGGAAAAGTTGTCGGTAAACCAGTGACTGTTCCAAAAACACCAATTGTTCTCCATTAATTCAATGATTTAAAATATTATTAAGCAAGATATTTAAACCGATTTTCTGTGCGATTATTTTCTTTTTCTCTGTAATTTCAAAACTAATTATTCATTTTAAAAATAAATATAATTATATAAAAGATTCTTCTCGAAATCAACTCAAATTGAAGTCTTTGTCAATAGAAGAAAAATATAAAATTGTTTTATTCGAATAAACTAGGACAAAATCGATGATTTCGTCCTAATGGAAATCGTTCTCAATCAATGAAACATCGGTGAATAATTTTCATAATGATGCTGCTGATAATATGACTTCGGTCGTTCGTTTTTTACCTTCAAATAAAAACAAAATTTCGTTAATCAAAACATGAAAATCGATGTACTTGTGACGAACACGTCCTATTCGATAGGATATGTTGAAGTGTTTCATGTGAACAAAATGAATTTCCATATTGTTTCATATATTCCGTTGGACTAACACGTTTGATATCTCGACGTTGTTTAATGTCTTTATTAACAATAACATTGACTTGATCGTATTCGAAAATGATTTTCTTTCCCTGATCATGAGAATAATTCGAATTTCGTGTTGGCAATGGTGACGCTCGTTCGTAGATAATCTGTCGTTGTTGTTCAGGCGGATAGGGCAGCCATTTTTCGAGTAAAATAGGCGGTGGTTTTTTAATAACTGCAGATACATGAGGTCGGAGACGTTCGACGATTACTGCAGGCGGTGACGGCGGCGGAGTTGGCAAACGTCGATAGAGAATAGTTGGTTTCGATGCGAAGTTTTGTTTGGGCGGAAGTGGTGGTCGTTCACGAATGATAATCGGTGATGGGGTTTTGGATAGATGAATTTGACTAGTATCTTCTAGTTTTTGTTGGATTATTGGCGGTTTATTCGATGGTGGAGGTCGAGGACGAATTTCTCGGATAATAATCGGAGCTGGTGTTGGAGGTGTTGGCGGACGAAGTAGCTGTATATCAACTTTCTGTCTCAATCGAACATCTTTGCTCTTTTTTCGTATGACAACTGGCGGCGGAGGTAATGCCGATGTCGATGGAATACTCGTGGAAATTTCAGGAGAAAAATCCATCGATGCAGTTAGTGCAGAAAATCGTTCGAGATCTTTCAAATAATTTATATTAATATCTCCGATATTTGTCGTTGGTTCGTAGTTATTAAATTCTGTGATTGTATCCGATGAAAAATGCCATTCAACTTTCGATGCAGTTGTCGTTGTCATTGGATCTTCGATTGGATTTTCTTTCGGATTGGATTCTAATAAATGTTGTTGACTGGCTTTTGTATCTGCTTTCGTTGCAAAAAAAAATTGAGGATGAGATTTCGATGGAACGAATTTCATTTCATTAGCTTTAGTTAGTTGTTCATTTCGTCGAAAGATTGTCGTTGGTTTACTCGTTGAACTTGTTATCGAACATGAAACTGAGAGGTCCTCACAACTTTTATGTCGTGTTAATTGATTCTGTTCGATAAACGATGTTAAATGTGTTGTTGATGATTGTGTTCGTCGTCTCAATGATGTTTGACCATTGAGAAGCGACGCGGCTGTTAGTGTGGGCAAATGTTTTTCATTTGGAATTGAGTAAACCGATGAATCTAATTCAAAACTATCGGCATAGGCAACTAACGATTGAAGTAATTCGTCATTGGGCACAAATTTTGCATGTGGAGAAACATTGCTTTGAATCGGTGGATCATAGAATGGTGTTGCTTGTTTATTTTTCGTAAAATGATCGTAATTTGCAAATGGTTGTTGAGTTTGAATGAGTGCCGACAGATCTGTCAACGATGCGCGACTACTCGGCAGATTTCCTTGTGGTGACGCTGACGACACTGTCGACGGCGGTGATTGTTGTAAAAACATCGGCTCGAAATTGAACTGTACATCGTTACATAACGAAATAATCGATGGTAATGATGTTGACCACTTATTCATTTTGATAAAACTTATGTGTTCTCTGTAGACACTTTTTTAAATAAATGACTCTATTCAATTTGAACATGGCACGGTCGATTTGAATCGTTCATGCATAACATTATTGAACATTGACATTAAAACAAATGTAATTATTAAAATATTTAAAAAAAAACAGATAATTACAAACGACCTTCACGGACAAGGACTCGTATTCTTTTCTCTATCGAATCAAATAAAAGTAATCGCCTCATTTTATGAATATAACATCGAAATCAATTCTATATAAACTGTGAACAAAAAATATTAATTGGTCGTTTAAAAAGATTTATTCATTTCGTCTTTTTTTTTCCTCTGACATTGAATACAAGAATACACACACACACACACACACAAAAGAAAACAATCGACATTTTTATCCATTTTCATCGACACGCGAACCGTAGTAATCGTAGATGATCAACGAATGTTTTCGTCGATATAATTCAACTAAAACTTCGTCATCAATTTTATTACAATGTTCGAAATTAAAATATTCAATTTGAAATAAATATTTCCAAGGAACATCATTTAAAATCTGACCACGAATTAAATGACAGCCAACTAATGACAAACGTCGAAGATATTGACAATGAATGACTATTTCATTGAAACTCTCATCGGTCAAATTGTACGCCCACGTACAACTGAAATCAGTTAGACGAGGACACCTTGAAAGAAATGAAATAAAAATGAAATTTTTTGCTCAATCAAATGTAATTACGTACATTTTGATCATTGATTGAATGCAAACATCGTCTATTGAATGACATTCGCCGAGTTTAAGTCGAGTTAACTGCTTGAAAATATGATTTCCGTTGAAGAGAATTTGAAAAGATTCAAGCGGAATATCGGGTAATTTCGATAGACATAATTCTCGTAAATTATCAAAATTCTATTGAAATTCAATTTTAAAAAACAAAACATAAAAACAAAACGAATCAATTTACTTGAAATATATGAAAATTCAAGCCAGTTAATCTCGTACAGAATTCAATCATAATCACTTTTAGTCTTCGACATTGATCAATATCATCAAGAGCTTTATCAGTCAAACGAGCGCCATCAATTCGAAGAATTTCTAAATACGGATGATGTTTATCACATAAATATTTCACTGTTCTATAAAAGAAGAAGAAAAAACAGATTTTCTATCAACAACAACTTCTCTTACTCGTCGCTAATTGCTTCGATATAAAGTAAATTCAACTCAACAATCGTTTTTAGATTATCAATCAATTGTAAAATCCCAAAATTTGTTATTCCTAACTGATACGATGCAGTGAAACGTTTCAATTGAATATTTTCATTGGCAAATAACGCGAGAATTAAGTCGAATTTTTCGTAGGCTTTCGTTTGTTGATAATTGAAAACAATTGTTTGCAATGAATGAGAGAAATATTCGACAATTAAACAGATAATTATCGGCGAGAGAAGAGTATTTTGAAAGGTGATTTGCTGAAGATTCGATGAGATTTGAGCGATTCGATCGAACCAAATCGACCAAGTCAGAACGCTGATTTCATCGTGACAATCAGCGAATGTTATCGATTGAAGATAGGGCAAATAGCCAAGCATTTGAGTAACATCAAATACGGAGATGATTTTCGAAAGTTTCAAATGAGAATAAACACGTGTGAGAATGAAACTAGCGAAATACTGACAAGTCGGAGCGAGACTATGAACAAGATCGAATGGAGATAAATAGGAGAGAATGTGAAGGAGAATTTCTGGAGGCAGATCGAGAAGATTGATTGTGTTCGTTAAAATTGAATCGATTTGTTGAAGATCTTCGTGAGAATTGATTTGATCTAAATTTTCATCAGAATTGTAAGCATATTTGCTGAGTTGAGCGAGAATTGTTAAATCAAACGGATGTTCGTCATCGATTTCATCGATTTTATTCAATGTCCATCTGTTTTCACACAGAGGATAGTCCGGCATGGGTTTATCTTCTTCGTTTTCGCTTTTTTCATGTTGGAGATTTTCGATTAGAGATGAGATTTGATTGATGGATTTTTCTAATTCTTCGATATCTGACTGATAGGGTCCAAAAAATCGACAATCTTCGCCGCAATCATCTTCACCTGTCCACATGGGTTTCTCATGGATACGACAAATACTGAGCAAACATTCGAGACGTTGTTTAACATTAACAAATGTCAATAAAAGTCGATCGGATACGAGAGTATTATTCATCTACAAAAACGTCAAAGAAAACCTTTTGTTTTTTTTATTAATAAACAAAAAAAGAACGAATAGCTGTTGTTTTTTTTATAATCGAGTTTTATCAACTTTTTCTACAGTTTGCGAGTCCCGTTTGCCAATCATCGGCGCAACTAAATAATCTTCATACGTATTCGCCGCATTTTGCAGAACTTGTTTTACTGGCAAAGTTTTCTCTTCTGAAACGGCGTCTGTTTGTCTCAATGGGCAAATTTCTGTTTCAACGAGCGTATACAACGGTTGAAGTTGACTGACATTGGCCTGATGAATGAGTTCAGTTGATTGAATTGTTTGTTGAACTTTTTTCAATGTTCGATCATTTTGAAATGAGATCAATGAAAGACGTTCTAAGTTCTTTTGCATGTTAACATTGAATTTGACGAAGGTAGACAAATATCGAGACATCTGCAAACTCAATTCGATTTTGATAGAAAAACAAAGACTAAGAAGTTTATTTTGTTAATAAGATATTCGGTTCTTTCTTAGCAACAAAAAATAAAACGAGAGGAAAAGGACAAATTAATGGATAAAAATAATTATTTGATTAGGTTAAAATAAGCACGAAAGACACAGACACGGAAATCAATTGAATAGATGATTAAAATTTAAAAAAAAGAAAAGAAAAACCAACAACAAAGATTTGAAATAATAACGAGATGGGATCACTTATCTTCACTCGATTAGTTTTGGTTTTGTCGACGTCGATTCTCGAATCCTGAACCACCGCCACCGCCGCTGGCTGAAGGTCGATCGTCGTTTTCCTGATCGTCATTCGCACGCCAACTAAAAACAAAAGCAAATCGAACGGAATTTGATTCCAAAGCAAAATCGAACCTGTCGATACGTGTTCGTTCCCGAACTCGCCAACTTGTTGATTCATCAGCTCGACTCGACTGTTGACCACGAGCAGCACCGCCACCACTTCGTTGATCATCACCGGTACGTGGTTTGGCTCGATAAGCAGCTCCTTCATCCGAACGTTGTTGTTGTGACGGACGATCGTTGCCAGGTCTCGATCTAAAACCGAAAAAAAAACACAAATCTTTGCGAGAGAAATTTGCATTTGACTGTACGGATTAGTCCGTTTCTTTTCAACGGTTCGCCAGTTGTCTGATGTTTCTGAACTCTTCGACGGTTGGTGCGACGAACTTGCTGTTGGTTGTCTTCGTCGCCACGGTTCGTTTGACGCCGAATTGCTGGAAGCTTCTTGGTTCGATTGATTTTCATCGTTTTCTCTCGGTTGACGACGCCACGGTCGACTAAAAAAACGCAAACCAAACTCAAAACTTTTTCTCCTGACGAAAAGTCAAACCTCTCGGTTTTGTCTTTATCTTGCGAAGGCCCAGCAGTTCGTCGAACGTTCGCATTTCCAGTTGCTTCTTTCTCCGCTTGCAATCGCCGTTCGATTTCTTCTTCTCGTTCTCGTTGTTTTCTCGTTTGTTCATCGAGTTTTTTTCGGTTTTCTTCGTCAATCGCTCGTCTCTTCGCCAAACGCTCCTGTTCTTTTCGTCGTTCTTCAGCCTCCAATTGTTTCTTCTTCTCATCAGCTTTCTGTTGTTTTTTCAGCGCTCGATCTCGTCGAAACTCTTGTTTCTTCTTCTCGACATATTCTTGACGTTTTTGTTTCAACGCCTCTTCTCGAGCGACTTTCAAACGCTCGTTGTATTCTTTCATTTGCTCGACGAAATCCTCGTGTCGTTGTCCGCGAATCGATTGCAGAAACTCGTTCTTATCCGCGTCCATTCGCACGAGCCGCTCGCGTTTTTCGATCGCACGGACTCGTTCCGCTTGTTGAATCTCTCGTCGTCGGTTGGTTTCCTCTTCGGCTTGCTTTTGCAGCAACGGAATTTCGGCTTCATGCATCGCTCGAACAAAAAAATCGACTTTTTTGTATTGAACTTTGAGTTTTTCCTTCTGTTCTCGGCTGTGTTTGATTACAGCGTCGATATGCAACGCATTGATGGAATTCGGATCGCATTTGTAGAGTTCGTCTTCGCCAACAACGAGGATAATCTTTCGTCCGATGTGTGATTCACGTAGTTTGTCAATCGCAACTTTCATCGCCAGTCGGTGTTCTTCTCGTTCTTTCTCGACAGCGGCTTCTTGTTGTCGACGTTGTTGATCGGCCTCACGTCGAGCTTTTTCTTCTTCATCTCGTTCGGCTTGCCGAGTTTTCGTCGCCAATTCGACTTGTCGGATTCGATCTTTCGATTCTTTCTCCTTTTCTTCTTTGTAACGTTCGATTAGTTCACGACGTTTGAGAATTTCTTTTCTCTGCGTCGGCTCATCGCGTTGATAAGTCGCTGCGATGTCACGTCGAAGTTTATCGTTACGTTCTTTAGTGAATTTATCATTGACGATTTCCATGCACGAGTACAACGCCCGTGAAATCGAAATCAATTGATTTCGAATTTGTTCATTCGGCATTTTTTGAATGACGTTGGTTTTTCCATCGAGCTGTGCCGATGAAACATTGAGATCAGTGCCGAATTTCAAAGCTTGAAGTTTGTGTTCGATATGAACTTGAACGTCGTTGTTTTTCGCAGCGTTGACGATGATTTTTTCGAGACGATGTCGGTCGATTTGCGGTGCCAGACTGATAAAACGCGAGAGTTCGATGGTTTGATAAACTTGAGACACTTGCTGGAGCAAACGAACAACCGTTACATCACGTAATGCAGGCATATATTGAGAATATTCAGGTTGAGCAAGTTGATTTTCAACAAATTGAATGCCTTCTTCCATTTTCGTTGACAAACGTAATGGATGAAACTCGACTTCTAACCATTCGTACAGATTTCTCAATTCCGGATAGACAAAATTCAGAACGCCTTGCTTAATCATATCACGTATGAGACTCGCACGTGTTGGTACTTGTTGTAGCGAGAGTAAACTTGTCAAACGCTTTTGTTTTTCATTGATGGTCTCTTCGGTTTCTAAATGTTCGTCGATTTGTGTTCGAGGAGCAGGCAATGAAATCGAAAGAATCGAGAGCAAAGCTTTGGTCGACAATCGTGTCAATTCCTCTTGTGTAATCGTCTTCTTTTGTTCTTTATGCAGAACATACAATCTCAAAACAGTCGTCGCATGAAACACATAATTGCCTGCCTTCCAAAAAACCAACGCTATCTTATTGTAATACGCTGCTAATTGCTGAGGTTTAGGTGTTTTCTTCGAAATTGTTGTGAATGTGTGAATATCTTCAATGGCTTTGAAAGCTTCTTGCCATAATTCCATCTCGATCGCTGTATCAAGTTGAACTAAACGTGTCTCTAAGTGTAGGGCTTGAGTTTCTGCTGATTGGAAGTTGACACTGTAGGTTTGCTGAGAGTATTTTTGCGATTGACTCAAATGCGAACGAATAGTTTCGCATAATTTCCGAAATTCCGTTCGTCGGTTATATTGCTGACAGAACCGAAAGCCCATTTGAGCAACATCTTGATAGATTTTCTCAACACGATTGTTGTTTTTCAATAAATCTAAACATTGTTTATAAGATTCCCAGACGAATTTCAGCCACGGCGAGAGCATATCTCGATCCGTACGATCTTGTTGCGATTCGCCACTGACTGCACTCAGCAAGAGACTAGAAAATGAGCTCGTAGCGAGTTAAAATATGAATTTGACAAGATAAATACCTTTCAGGAGTTTGAAGAACTTCTAAATCGTCGATTTCAACACAAACATTCTTCGCTTCTTCACGAGCATTGGTGCAACGTTCTTCGCCGAGTTTGATAAATTTCATGATGACATCTTCAAGTGATTTAACGGAAACCTAGAAAACGAAAAATTGAGGACAAATCGATGATTTGTTTGATGAAACGAACACTCTGTGCGATTGTTTTGTATTGATGAAGAGCGTCTTTGGCTACGACGCTCTTTTTCAAGTCGACACAGAGCTCGAGAAGTTTCTCCATCAAAGGTTCGTGGATTTTCGTCCATGTTCGATGACGACGTGACTTGATCACTTCGAGAAGCGTTTCTAAAGCACGTTGTTTTTTACCAACATCAATTAATTCTAAGAATGAAAAGCAAAATGAAAGTTTACGGTCGAAATAATCAAGAGAAATCTACCGTCGGCTCGTTTGAGAGCGCTTTCTGGCTTTATGAAAACCATCTTTTTTTCAAATTATCTACAAAGAAAAAGAGAGAAAAGTCGATGATCTCAGAAATGATTTATTGTTTCCAGCATCGAAAAAAATAACTGTCGATTAGGTATTAAATGTGAATTGAGCTAGAGAGAGAGAGAAAGAGAAAAGTAAACGAAATATAGATTTAGAGATTATTTCTCACTCGAATCGTATTTAGAAGATCTGATCGTGAAAATGATGTCGATTTATTTTCTTTTGCCATTTGTTCTAGAATATTTTTGAGAAAATCTATTGTTGTTTCAACGATTTTATCGATAGCATCGATTTCAATATCCGACGATGAAGAATTTCGAGCGGCAAGAATAATAATTGTACGTAAATGAGCAATAAAACTAGATTCTTCATCAGTATCCATTGAAAATAGTCAATACAAAAGTAACAAAAATAAATGAAATCCTGCGTATTTGCACTTGTATCGTATCGTTCTAACACCAAACGCAGCCATCTTGGGAAATTTTTAGCAAAGTCTCTATCCAATAGGTAATTTTGTAAGTCTCTCTCTCTCTTTCGATTGTACCAACGAAGTAAATTAATTTTAATTGTTTATTACAAAGGATGACCGTGAGCTAATTGTTAGATTATAAAATCTTTAAATTTAATTACTTTCGAGTCTATAATAACTTTATGCTAGTGACATCTATCATCGTAGATAAATTTCATACCCACATTTTTCTCTTCATTCTGTTAATCACCTAGAACGAAAATGCCACACTGACTACAAATAAGAGTTAATACACAGATCTGTTGTTGACCTTGTTTCAATAAACGATTTCGTGACATCCCGGAAAAATTTTTAAAAAACCGGCAAAATTATGAACGAACGCAAACAATCGTATCACGCATCAGTGCCTTATTAGTTTTGAATACAAAGTTACTGTTAGTCGAAATTCCATTCAGACAAAAATCACTCAATTTTCGTCACTAAATGTTATAATTTAAGTCGTCTGTTAATTTAAATTAACTACTGGTATACACAATTTGGAGTAAACGCCCTCCCCTCTCCGGTCCGGTTGTCTAAAACAATGTTGAATTCGAAAGTTCAACGTGAGAATATTCTGAAACAATTATGCATGAAACTATCAATTCTCTCAAAACTCGACGACGAACAATTTAAACCATGCTAAATTTTTGTTTTTTTAATTCAGCTTGATATCCCTATGACCATGACATATTCAAACTGCATTCTTCTTTTTTCTTCACTATTGTGTATGTATCTCAATCACAATTCATCTTCGATTCTGAATAATCTCAAGAAAACGCTTAAAAAAAATTTTCTTCCTTCATGATTACCTTGACACAGTTTCTTTTTCTCCATCATTTCCTTACTTCTTTATTATTATTATTCGTAATATTCATCAAATAAATCATACAATTGAAGTGAAAGAAACGAGATAGTCGCGATCGCCATACAATAACATATGCTGTAAGATAAAAAAAATATGCTTTTAATTGACAATCCATTTCAAGATATTAACGACACTAAAAAATCGCGACTTTTATGTTTAGGCCACTCAATATACTTTTCCAAAAACAACACTATGGCTTATATTTTTCAAATATCTGGATGGACCAAAGGCAATAAACAATATATAGTGCGCCATTATCATATACTTATCAAATCTCAAAGAAAAAGCACCTCATTCTCCTCTTTATTTTGCAAATAATATCATCTGACAAACTTCTACTTTATTAAGAGTAAATTTCTGACGTCACAATTTTGAATATGGCAACACTGGTATCCTTATGAATTTTCGTTTCCATTATACTTTCTCTCAAAGTTAATGTCCGGTTTATTTCATAAAAAATTATTATTCTCAGACAAAAGAACAAAGTTTATCTTAAAGAGATGCACAAACCAGTTCTGGTTTCCATTATACTGCCGAAATAATGCCTGTTTACAACAATGGCGTTACACGAAAGGTCGAGTTGTATAAGCGTCTAAAGGAAAATCGATTAATGATGTCTGATATGGATAGGAAAGTAGCTGTAAAATTACTGTGTTCTGTTGTAAGGCTTGAGCAAGATATCGAGCACCTTCATCTCCAATCGCGGTATTGCAAAGATTAAGTTGTGTAAGTGTCTGTGGAGAGATTGAGTAGTTATGTCTGGTATGGATGGAAGAGTAGCTGCAAAATTACTGTATTCAGTTGTAATGCTTGCGCAAGGTGTCGAGCTCCTTCAGCTCTAATCATGTTATTCTCAAGGTTCAGTTGTGTAAGTGTCTATGAAGAGATCGAGTAGTGATGCCTGATGTACATGAAAGAGTAGCTATAAAGTTACTGTATTCTGTTGTAATGCTTGAGCAAGTTGTCGAACTCCTTCAGCTTCAAACCTGTTTAACGAAAGGTCAAGTTGTGTAAGCGTCTAAGGAGAAATCGATTAATGATATTTGATATGGATGGGAAAGTAGCTGCAAAATTACTGTATTCTGTTGTAAGACTTGAGCCAGATGTCGAGCACCTTCATCTCTAATCTCGTTACGTGAAAGATTGAGTTGTGTAAGTGTCTATGGAGAGATTGAGTAATGATGTCTGATATAAATGAAGGAGTAGCTACAAAATTACTGTGTTCTGTTGTAATGCTTGAGCAAGGTATCGAGCTCCTTCAGCTCTAATCTTGTTATCTTCAAGGTTGAGTTGTGTAAGTGTCTATGAAGGGATTGAGTAGTGATGTCTGATATCAATGGGAAAGTAGCTGTAAAATTACTGTGTTCTGTTCTAAGGCTTGAGCAAGATATCGAGCACCTTCATCTCCAATCTTGATATTGTAAAGATTAAGTTGTGTAAGTGTCTGTAGAGAGATTGAGTAGTTATGTCTGGTATGGATGGAAGAGTAGCTGCAAAATTACTGTATTCTGTTGTAAGACTTGAGCAAGATGTCGAGCACCTTCATCTCCAATCCAGTTAGCACCAAGATTGAGGTACGTAAGTGTCTATGGAATGTAGAGTAGTTATATGTGATGTAAATGAAAGCCTAGTTGTAAAGGTACTGTGTTCTGTTGTAATGCTTGAGCAAGGTGTTGAGCACCCACAACTCCAGTTGAGTTACAGAAAAGGTCGAGTTGTGTAAGCGCCTAATGAGAGATCGAGTATGATGTGTGGTATAAATGAAACAGTAGCTATAAAGTTACTATATTCTGTTGTAAGACTTGAGCAAGATGTCGAGCACCTTCATCTCTAATCTCGTTACGTGAAAGATTGAGTTGTGTAAGTGTCTATGGAGAGATTGAGTAATGATGTCTGATATAAATGAAGGAGTAGCTACAAAATTACTGTGTTCAGTTGTAATGCTTGAGCAAGGTATCGAGCTCCTTCAGCTCTAATCTTGTTATCTTCAAGGTTGAGTTGTGTAAGTGTCTATGAAGGGATTGAGTAGTGATGTCTGATATCAATGGGAAAGTAGCCGTAAAATTACTGTGTTCAGTTGTAATGCTTGAGCAAGGTGTCGAGCTTCTTCAGCTTCAATCTCGTTACGTGAAAGATTGAGTTGTGTAAGTGTCTATGGATAGATCGAGTAGTGATGTCTGAAGTTAATGAAGGAGTAGCTGTAAAGTTACTGTGTTTCGTTGTAATGCTTGAGCAAGGTGTCGAGCTCCTTCAGCTCTAATAGAGTTATCACCAAGATTGAGTTGTGTAAGCGTCTATAGAGTAAGAGAGTAGTGATGTTTGATATAAATGAAAGAATAGCTGTAAAATTACTGTATTCCGTTGTAATGCTTGAGCAAGGTGTCGAGCACCTTTAGCTTCAATGCGGTTAGATTGAAGGTCGAGTTGTGTAAGTGTCTATGGAATGATAGAGTAGTTATATGTGATGTAAATGAAAGCCTAGCTGTAAAGGTACTGCGTTTCGTTGTAATGCTTGAGCAAGGAGTCGGGCACCTTCAGCTCCAATAGAGTTATCACCAAGATTGAGTTGTGTAAGCGTCTATAGAGTAAGAGAGTAGTGATGTCTGATATAAATGAAAGAATAGCTGTAAAATTACTGTATTCCGTTGTAATGCTTGAGCAAATTTTTGAGCACCTTTAACTCCAATGAAGTGACGTGTAAGGTCGAATTTTGTAAGTGTCTATGGAGAATAGCAGGTCATCTGTAAGAAAGTTTTGTTCGGAGTTAGCTGTTGGTATGAATGCATGGATGAAGTGTACCAAATGAATAGTATTGTTCACTTACTTGAAATCTATGGTATGAAAGTTGGATTGCATTCAATCGTTGACAAATGTTGCTAACAGAGAGAAATAAACTTTGGTCACTTAAATGATCAAATACTCGGTAAATTATGTCTATTGGTAATGTATATAACGATGCAGACATTTTTGTGTGATATTAATTCTGGTGAGTATTGATCTGAAAGAATGTTTGCATGAGAAAAACGAAAACATGTATATTGAAAAACTTCATTGAACTTTATGAATTTCGGAGTTTTGAATTCCGTATGCATATGTTTCAGATGTTTATGCTGATTTAATGCCATTGGGATAGGGAATAATTTCGTGAAGATTTTTTTGGTAAAGATGAAATTATGGACTCAGTTAAATGACTGAAACGTTTTGATAGCTTTCACTGAGTTTCTTTCTGTGTAGTTCTTATAATATAAGTAGCACTTTGATATTTGAGATTTTACGGAGTTCTATGACGACCAAAAGCGGTGTAATAGGTGACAATGGTTATATGGATTGATTTGGTGAATTCAATGGAGCTTCTCGAGTTCTACGTTTCGGAATTCGAGGAATAAAAATATTTTTTGCTGAAATGTATAAAATAATTTATTTTCTGATGATAAATGAGTGCTGAAAGGCGTATGTTTGGTAGGAGAGATGATGAAATGTGATTGTTATCAGTCACAATGATAGGAACGGTTCGACAAAAAACAAGCGGTGTCCTAGCATTGGTCAATATCCGACGAACACCTTTTTTGTATTTGGCATATTGGGCAAAATGTATTAAGATAAAGTGTGCAGTAAAAGTGACAATGAAAGAAAGATACGACGACGCTGATGAAGTATATAGATTGATTGAATCGATATCGTATCATTGTTTAAGACAGGACCGGAATATTGAAGAGATTTACGACTGTTTTTATCAGCCGTTCAATTTCACAGTCAAAGTTTCCGAAAATTGAAACTAAATTCGGTCGTTTTTGTGCGACATCTGAGAGAAATCTAATTTTAAAGAAAAATGAATAGTTTGATGGTAACAATTCATCGGATAGATCTTTGTTCGACTATTGGTTTCAGTTTAGAATTAAAACTTGCCAATTTGAATATAACGAAAGGAGATGTGTAGTAAATGATAATTGGAAAATAAAAGAATGACTAATTCTTCTGTATTGAACATACAGATATTACAGAATGAAAAGTTGGTTTGAAAATCGTTCAACTAAGTTATTCTATGAAAATTCAATTATTCTTGCCAATCGATATCGAACAACAGACAACAATTGAATATCTTACTCTCGATCATAACTGTACATGGCGATATATTGCTTCATTTCTTAATTGCACACCAAAGTGTCATTTCCGTACAAAGCCAATCAATTCGGATCGATGATGAATAGTCGATATTGAGATGAGCTCTAGTTTCATTCGTTTTTGTATTCATCCATACAAGTATATATGTTCTATCAAATGATCGTTTCGATCCTATTCGTATGATGTTCTCTTTTCCAGAATTAGCTCACATCACATTCAGTTATATTGATAAAAACACGTATTGATAAATAATTGAAACCATGATTGCAGATTTGAAAAAAAATGACGAATGAATCAAACGTGTTATATATACTTTTGAAATAGGCAGATACTCAACATCCTCAAAATACATGAGAAGACTCTAGCCTTCTAAAGTAGAGGGGAGTTTAGCAAATACGGTATTCAAAGAAAAACATCATGTATTTTTTGTGAAAAGTTCTCTTGAAAATAATCATTATATTCATTTTGTTTCAATTCAAAAATAGAATAAACTTTGGTCTCTAGACTAGTAGGGATTTACATTGAGAAGTTATTTGAACGAAAATATTCTCTATAACAAGGAAGCACAGACTAGATGGTTATAACAGACTACTTTTGTACAAAAAAACAAAACAAAACAAAATCAGTTCGTCGTTAAATTAATTGACATAAAAATAAGAACAACGAAAGACTAGAAGACAATTTAATTTCAGTTTTCAATTTTCATCGTCACTTGGTGTCAATAAGGAAGAGATTTGTTTTGATATTTCTAAAAATTCTTCTTGACTTACACCTCGTTTACGCGGTGTATCAACTGTGGGTGGCGGCGGTGGCGGTGGCGGTAGTAGAGGAGGACTTGATGCTTTCTTTGCTGCATATTTATACGAAACTGATGATGATGATGGTGATGGTTGTTCTGATGTTCGACCACGTTGAGCATTCGCTAATGTTAGCGATGGAATTTGTTCGTCAATAGATAAAGCTGGCGGTTGCGTAGCCATTTGATTAATAATTGTTTTTGCAACAAGTGTAGCACGTCGTTGCCGAAGTCTATCGAGATTTGGTGGTTGTAATAAAGATGTTGATGTTTCATCATCGTCACCACCTGAACTAACTTCACCTGGTGATAATGAGGTCGTTGACACTGCATTGTGTTTTCGAACAGATAGCATCGATGTTGCTGGCGATGGTGTTGAACCAGCACAACGACCACATGAACGAATAATTGTATTAACTTGAACACTTTTATCCGTATTTGTGTCACCATCAGCATTTTTAAATGCTCGAATGATTAGATTACCCGAGAGACGACGTACTGGCTCAGCAATGCCAATCGGACGTGAAACTGAAAATGCTGATACATCCGATGTCGTTGATAATGTTCGTCCTAAACGTTGTGTAGGATGTTGCCGAGAATTACTTAAACCATCCAATGTGATCGATCCTGCTGATGAATGCGAACCGAGATCAGTTGTTGCTAATATATCATCAGTACTTAGTTCATGAAAACCTAAGAATGATACACAGACAAAAGAATTAGTTTAACATTTTGTAAATTATTAAAAATACCCATTTGTCTAAGAAATTCGACTAAATCTCGAAGTAATTTCGTTCCGATATCGCCAAGTATCAATTGAATTCTTATTTGTACAGCTTTTATACATAATGCAACAATAGCTAAACCAAATAATAAATAGATTGCAAAGATAAACAATGATTTTCGACTATTATCATGACTAGTTTTAACATTTTCGTAGAAATCATTTAAATTAATCGTAAATAAAGATGTAAAACATATATAAACACTATCGAAATATGAATTTGATACAATTAAACATCCGCCAAGAAGTATATAAATGAAAAGTGTTATTAATAATTGTGACATTGTTAAATCAATATCATCATTGATATCTTTTAATGTATCAATAAGTATATTATAAATATTTCTTAAACGTACAAGATGATGATGAGTGTGAGAAGATAAACGTCGTTGTCTAATCGTCGGTGGAGTTAACTGAGAGTCATTTTCGTGAAAATGATAATCAAAAGAAGATGTGCCTGAGGGGTTCGTTGTTGGTGAGATTAAATCATCTTCATCCGTTGGTATCGGTATTGAAATATTTAAATGTTTCTCAATAAAACGAAATACTAACCATTGACGTATATGAAGAAAATGATTTGTTGAATAAATACGTAATAATAATAAGGATAAATATTTTATTAAACGTGTGATTAATAAACTTAAATCAGAAAGAAATACTAAAGTTAATGGAATGCCAATGGCAACGTAGATCATTAAGAATAGTTTTCCTATTGTGCTAACGGGAGTAAATTCATTTGAACCTGAAAATGAAAATGTTCTATCTTTATTTTAACAAATACGTCAATGATTATTACCAATCGTGGTTAAAGTTGTGCCAATGAAATATAATGATCCGGAAAAGGACCACTGTGAATTTTCTTCTTTTGTCAATGGATTTTCGAGAACAACTGCTGGAGAAGGAGAAGTTGTTTTATATGTTTTTTTAAGTTCTTCTTCATATTCACGAATCTGTTTATTAATATATTTTGTATATTGTTGTACATCTGTTGTTTGTCTCTTATCGATAATTTTTGATAAGAGACGTTCTCTTTCACGTTCAAGATTTTTCAATAAAATATTTGGTATTGCTGTTGTTGTTGTTGTTGCATCTGTCACCGTTTCTGTTGCTGAAGAAGACGAAGAAGTCGATCGTGAGTCATCTGATTCAATCTCTTGAATAATACTGGCACCAACAAGTGTATAGATTAAAAATATAATACAAATCGATAAATGAGGAATAAATAGAAGTGACCAATATCTAATTAAATCAGTGTTAATTTATTTACATTATTTATAACTTTCCCACTTACTTAACAGATAACACCCACTCTCGAATATTAAACTTCTTCGACATTGATGTAGGTTGTCAAGCAACTAGAAAAATCAAGAACATTGTATGCATAAAAATACATCTATACAGAACGATAGGATTCTTTTCTTTTTTTTTTCTTTCTTTCCTCTCTTTCATTTTCTCTAACATTGCTGAAGGAAAAGAAAGAGAAAAAAGAGTGCAAGCAAGCGAGACCTGCAGAAAAAAATTCGTTACCTTAAAACTTTTTCCATTAACATGTGTCATTGCACACGTCTCTCTCTCTCTCTCTCTTTTTGACTGTTCTATTACAGTGAAAAAATCCAACAATCAAGGCAAAAAAAAAATCACGCCATAAAAAAAATATTGATCGAACTGTACCTGTTCGCTTTACATTTGATTACACATTCGAGCTAAGGAACAATCAGCTCATCAAAAGTTTCGTATGTATCTCGAGATAGATTTGGAAAACAAAATTTAATAGGAGGGGAAGGCAAATACAATCGATCGGGTGCTTTCTTTCGTGTCAGTCAACATTGCCTGTTGTTGAAGTACCATTCCGTTTCTTTCTCCTGTTTTTTCTTCTTCGTCGTCGTCGTCGATTTTGTTGTCTTTGACAATTTAAACTTAATTTTCTTTTTTTTCTCCGTATTTTTATTACTCAACCTTGGCGACTCTTTCAAAATTTGCTTATGCTCGATATATATTTGTGTGTGTGTGTGTGTAGACGATCTTTTTTTCTTTCTCGGTCAAATAACTTATTAATAAAATATTATTTTCTATTGCCTTCAGATTTTCTCTCTCTTCCAATCACAATGATGATAATAGACGATTTACGCATATCTACAACAACAATTTTAATCATTGTTCTCCCATTAATCTATTTCATTTACTATCGTAAATTTCATTATTTCATATTCGATCAAAAGAACAAGGTGACTAAAGGGAAAACCTCAAGAGGCAAATGTCCACCATTTTTTCCAAACGGTGAGTACTTAAGAACAGATCAAATCAAGTCAAAGATTGATCACTACTAATTATACGCATCATAGATATATATATATATATACGAAAGATACGATTAGATATCACCTGTATGACGAAATGATCGATCGAAGAGAACTCCTATTGTCTATAGAAATAAGAAATAATGACAGACGAGAAAAAAAAGATTAAAGGGCGTTTTCATATTTAAAATATTGAGAAGATAAAGAATAAAGTATAATTATTCAAAGGTTATGATCTAAGAATCGGTTCAAATTTCATCGATCTACGTATTCTTTTCTTTGAAGGATGGTATTGGATAATAAATTCCTGTGATCTTAAACCAGGTGATGTTAAACCAATATCCTATTGTGGACGAAATGTTGTTCTATTTCGTGGTACAAATGGCAAACCTTATGTTTTAGATGCTTATTGCGCTCATATGGGAGCACATTTAGGTGTCGGTGGTACGATACGTTTTGATACGTGTATTGAATGTCCTTTTCATGGATGGGTATTCGATGGCGAGACAGGCATAGGTGTCTTATCAGGTGGTGATCATAAAATAATACGAACTGCCGAGAAATATGAATATCACGATATTGACAAATGTACACCTGTGCCGAATGACAATGAAAACGAACAGAAGACGAATACATATTTACAGAAAGTAGCTGAATTGGACGAAGTCAAAATAAAAAAATATGTATGCAGAGAAATGAATGGTTCGATTCTTGTTTGGTATCATTCGAATGATGATTTACGTGAAAAACCTCTATTCGAACCGTTTGATTTAGAAAATGAATTGAAATCGAATAAAATGGAAGGTAAGAAGAAGAAAAACAAAGTCATTTCTTTTGTTGTTTTCGAACAAAACTTTTTAATGATTTAAGCACGCGGTGAATCTCGAAATTATGTCAATTGTCACGTTCAAGAAATACCGGAAAATGGCGCCGATGTTCGTCACTTTGATTTTCTTCATCAATCAATTCTCGATCTTATTTTTCCATTTTTAAAATTCACTTGGTCAATGAAATCTGAACGTGCATCAAGTCCAAATCTATTCGAAATCATGGAACATGAAAATCCTCAAGTCAATGCCTATAAAATGCACATTCTAAAAACATTTATCAACGATTCGAATCGTAATTATATCAATGTGATTTCATTGAATAATTATATTCAATTTTTTGGCAAACAAAAAATCTTTATTTTCAACGCAACAGGCTTTCAACTCGGTCCATCGCTCGTCTATTTATTCTTATGGTCACCTTACTTTCAAGTCACATTCTTTCAAACGGTAACTCCTTTAGAAAAATTCAATCAACGTGTTATGCATCGCATTTTCTCGAGAAAGCCTCTTCCCTATTGGTTAACGGCCGTTATGCTAATGGGCGAAGTGAAACAACTATTTTCTGATATGAATATTTGGAATAATAAAACTTTCGGCTCAAGATTAAATTATAATATGAAAAATGATGCTGATAAATGTCTGCATTCGTGGAGAAGTTGGTTTGCACAATTCTACGAAGGTTGTCATGATTACGAAAGTCAATCACTTTCATGGTAAATTCGATAGACAAACAAAAACAAACATCGATGAGAAAATTCTTTACACCCTGTGATAGGAACAAAACTTTTATTACTATGTTCTTCCGACTGCTTCCTTTCTCGCTTTGGTTTCTCACACAAATAACACTTGGTGATATCACTTTTCTCATAAACTTCAGAAAGCACACTGTTTTTTTTCTTCTGTCTCATTATCTGTGATATTTATTCGCGTTTTTTTTTCTTTTTGGATTTATCTATGAAAAATAAACGACTATTTCGGAGAACGTTATATTCAGAACTTACGAAAGTTTAGTGCCATTTGAAACTAATACATATCATGAGAATATATCATCTAATTCAAGTAAGACAAGCCGATAACGAATAGACATATATAATAGAGAATACAACTTATTCCAGAGAAAAGAAGAAAAAACAATAAACAGTTATCGTCATCTTTCTTTTTCTTGAGTCTACGTGCATATTCCATTTTGTTATTCTGTTATGCTAATTGATTCTTTTTTTTTCTCAAGAGAAAACCAACATATCCATGCTTCTCGTTGTTTTTTGTCTGTTGTCATTTTAATGGCGAAGACTAATATAGATCATATACACACATATATATATATATATATATTAAATTCCTTGGCTCGTTTATTTAAAAATGTACTCGCTAATATCCGAACTAAAGAAAAAATTACGATATAAACAGATAAACGGAGATTGTAATGGTTATTTGTCAATTTGGTACATGTATACGTGTATATATATATATATATGTATCTATCTCGATAGATTGCGTTTGACTCGATTTCTCTTTTGTCAAACTCAATGACAATGTCTCGAACTAATAACAAAAATAGAGCAACAACAACAATCTGTCATTTTTATCAATTAGGATAATGAATCTAGAGAGGCCTTTGGAATAATCGAGAAGACGAATAAAGATCATGAACGATTAGTCAATTCATCTTTCAGCAGAAGAAAAAAAACAAGAAATCAGTTTGTCTCTTACCTTTCGTTTTTCTGTCGATTGAAAGATTCATATTAAAATAATAAAAGATAATTAGAGTAAATGCTTACAGATAATTCAAAGTCAACATGAGACGAAAGCGCAAATGATGATACGACGATATTTTTCTTGGCAATAAGAACAACGAACAGGAGGGAACTGCCATGTCATCGATCGCGTGCTATTAATAAAAGCGTCTCAGAAAGAATTATTTTCTCTCTCTTTTTTTTTGGTCTTTATCAAATAAATATCATCTGTCCACAGAACAAAACGCCTACTTGAATACGGCCAGAAGAAAAAGACTAATTACAGAGTAGATTATATCGATATATATACATCCGCAATGATATATTTAAGAAATAGAATTTACTAGCACATATTGATATACTTATCTAACTTTGAAAATGAGACTTTTTTAATATGTAATCTGATCTATGTTTTTCAATAAACGATATAGGATGAGACAAAAAATTTGCATGACAACGAGAAGAAAATACAATGCAATGCAGTGCACACAGTTATAGTATTAATAAGTCTTGTTGACATTCATGTTACGATTAAATGGAGTTAACATCTATATCGAATGAAGTAACGCGATTAATAATCGAAATGAAAATTAATTTTTACACTTTATTTCTACTTCGATTAAACAAAATGTATATTTCTATTCTTGACATGAATCTTACCTTGAAGATCTCGGTAGTGTTTGTGTAACTCAATCGAATGAAAGGCAGAGAACAATGTTTAACGAATTCTGTTGCATGACATATATCAGCTTGTTTTCATTTTTTCTGCTTCATCAGAACAAAGACAAAGAAACATTACTGACGATCAATGTTTCTTTTCTTTAAATAATTGTCAAAAAAATACTCATCGATAAGAATAATAAAAAAAAGAAATGGCAGATGATTGGTGAATTTTTTTGTCCTTTCATGATAAAACCGCTTTGACAGTTTCCGTATTTTGATGTGAAGACATATTATTATTATTATTCCATCTGTTTGGTATAAAATGTTTTCATATTATGTACTCAATGAAACAGAATGATTGTTTTCTGTATGCTAGGACTTGATCTTAGTTGATAGAACTTTCAATTGATTCATTTTCTTCGTGTAACTATGATTTTGTTCGGTAATTGTTTTGATAAAAATCAAATATGTAACTGTATACGTTGTATAAGGTTATCAGTTCGCACAAGGATGTTTATCGTGAGAGAAAGAAAAAGAAACCTTTTCGATGATGAACATGTACATTACTGACCTACGCTATCAGATGAATTTCGTCGATTCAATGTGTTATATTCACCAATTTCTCATTTATTTTTAAATCTGATTGTTCCGTTTTCTTATAAATAAATTTCGATGTGTCGTAAAGTCAATTCATCAATCTTACAGATTAGCACAATGCTTATTCGATAAAAAATGATTCGATTAGAGAACTATTGAAAAAAGGTCAATATCAAATTAATAGATATGAAATTTCAGAGCATGTTTCTATTTGTGTCAATGTAAAAATGATTGATGAATCTATTTGAAATAACCATGACATCATACGTCAATGTGCAAAGCAGAAAAAATATTAAATGTTACACAATAATAACTCGATAAAATTTATTTTGATTGTCAGCTGATTGTATTTCATAACTGAGTGACTATCGAAAATTGAAATCTGCAATGAAACAGATGAAATGCAAATAAAGAAAGACGTGCTTTTAATCATAATGTTTACTCTTCATATAATAGTAAAATTTGTTTATAAATACAGTAAATGAAACGAGAAAAATATCGACCTATACTTGTCCTTGCATAAACTAATATTATTAACGGCATGTATTTTTTTTTCGTAATCGAATGACAACGCCTTTTCGCTGGTAAATGTATATGATAGAATAATTTTTTTTCTCTTACTCACCTGAGTATCTCATTTTTTTTGATATAATAGTGAAATTCCTTGAATCGGGCGTTTTTTTTTCATTCTCTTTCGTTTCGTTGAGAGAAGCAAAAAAGAAAAAAAAAGAAAGGGCGAGAAGAGAATGAATTGTCACGAAAAAAAAAATCGAATGAAAAAAAAATCAAGAACAAAGAACAACTGTCTAGGCGTGATGAAAACTTCATTTATCGATATTACTAATACACCTACAGACACTTAACTACTAGTGGTTTATATTGCAGGTGTATACAGGTGTTCGATACTACTGAAGAATGCAATAACGGTAAGTACAAATGATATTATTTCAGTAAGACAGTCTATTTATAATTTGAACATTTTTTCTGTAGAATTATTCATGTAACAAGCCGTTGTGATATTTAATGTCTGAAAAAACGCGACGAAGCAGTATTTCAATTTATGATTTTGGTACTAAACCAATACCAAAAGAATCTCATAGTATTCTTTATAGAAAAATTCATCCCGATCATACTCGATTAACAGTTGGCATTGTTATTGGTGTTATTCTTACATTATCAATAATTTTACTTCATTGTCTAGCTCTTTTAACACCGCATTGGAAAGAAATCTCTCCGAATGCACATTCAGTCTATGTCGACGGTGTTGATGCTCTTATTCGTACAGAAATTTTAGTTTATTTCAATTCTGTTCATCGTTTTACGCGTCATTCATACGGTTTATTCCAACGATGTGAATATAGTTTCGGCAATTTCACACGAGTGTCTTCCGATCGCAGTGAAAATTTAAATCTTCCTCTTTTTTCTGGTTTAAAAAAATGTACAAAAAATTATCTTCCATCATATACAGATGACAAATTCAATGAATGTCACAGTTTACAATACTATCGTTTCTGTTCAAAAACAAGTGGACGAATATTCGATATTACCAATGATTATCTTCGTGCTACATTCGATATCACCGTAAATACGATGAGAGATGCGACATCATCATGTGATTGTTCCTATCCCGAATATGTAACTGCGTGTCAAGTATTTAGTATCATTGCATTAATTTGTTTAAGTCTATTGGCATTCGTTTATATTTTCTATCCGTTTTTGAAAACTCGACATCAATGTATGAAATATAAATGCATAGGCGTTGTTTCGTGGATTTTCGCAATGATATCTATGCTTATCAATCTTTTAGTTGTTCTCAGTTATTGGGAATATGAATCACTTGAATATGTTACAGCTATTGAAAGACATTATCGTTCGAGTCAAATTTATTCATTATCACAAGATGCTAAGACAGCTATCGAACGTTTCCGATCAAGTATTAAAATTGAAACAGGTTATTCAGCAAAACTCGCTTGGGCTGCATTTGCTCTTGCATTTATTGATGGAATTTTAATTTTATTTGTATGTGAAGTGAAAAATATTTCTGATGAGATATCGTTTAAATTTTTGGCTACAGCCGATTCTGATCAATGCATGAGAACTGATAGTGGACGGCGTAAAAGTATAGATAATGATTCAACATCAGCCGTGTTCCTACCGGTCGAACCATCGATCAATTTTTCTCCTGTGCCTTCTCTTAGTCATTCGATTCAACCATCAATTAGAATGGTTCGTAACAGTTCTGATGAACAATCGAACAGACCATTAACTCCGCCTCGTTCATGTCTCAAACGAACTTCAACACCACAAGTGTGTTTCCAAGAGGAAGTATAACTTATTTATGTCGTTTATTTTCTTCTTAAATGCTTTGTTCTTTTTCAATGATCTATTAGAAATAGAAACTCTGTATGTGTCTTTGATCTTTTGTTTTTTACAAAGACAGTTTTACGCAGCGGGAAATAAATGAAGAAAAAGAGTCGGCCTCTTGTTTTTTATCGTGTTCCAATTGCTGAGCATATCAAGAGAGACATAAATATATATTCGAAGTAAAGAGAAAAAATGATTTCAATACTGTCTTTGAATTCAATTGTAATGCTGTTCAATGTGTTTGTTCAATCAAATCTGTACCGTTTGTCGAAACGATATCGTTTGTTAATTCCATTGTTATTCGATCGTTTGTCATAACGATAACGTTTATCGAAACGGTATCGTTTATTTAATGCGAGAACATGACCATTATCGGTGTCGAGATCGTTTGATTCCATGCTATTGGATAATGTTGAAATGTCCTTTTTGTCATATCGATAGCGTTTATTTAAATCGAGAGAAGTTGCATCGGTATTTGCAGTACAAATCGATAGTAATTGACTGCCAATCTAGAATAAACAAACTTGAGCGTTATTTTCAATCGGAAAACGTAATCGAATTTACTTACGATAATAAACGCGAATAAAAATAAAAAGTTATCGTGGACGAGTTTCATTTCTTGATTTTAATTTTGTTTGTTGTTGAGATAATTTATTAAACGATAAGAAATTTTTATTGGGACTTGCTGTTCTTTATGTCAAACACCACGAGAATAGAAGAAATATATATTAGAAAGTTATAGATATATATAATGAGTGGGAGAGGAGTATAGAAAAAAGAAGAAAAAAATAAAGAGAGACAGAGGGAGAGAAACAGGAATTTCCTGATGTCTTTCGCATTTTTGTGATTAGTTCATCTATATCCTATTTCTTCTATGTGCGCTTATATAGTTCGCAAAAAATATCTTTGAACAAGAAAAATACTGAAGATTACTCTCATTGTAGAAAAAAAACAAGCTGTTTCCGTTGATTCAACACGCATTCAACGACAGTTTATCAGTTAAATTATAGAAATGATTAGTTGTCTCGTTTATTCTTGTTGGCGGATCGTGCTCGAAACTGGTCACATCTCAATACGCTGCAGCAGCAGCATCATTTTTGAGTAGACATTTGCCTCTCATGCGAAACAAAAATCTATCAAACAAGAAAAACTAAGAATTCAAACAATTTACTAAGATCATATAACGGTCAAATTAACACTAATTATTTCTTGCAATTGAATGTCTCTCTTGTTTTTTCTATCACATTGATTATGAATAATTAGATGTTATTATAGACGAAGAAAAACATCGGAATTAAACGATTTTCTTCTAGAATTCCTTTATTTATAAACTGTTGAAAAAGAAAAGTCATTAATTAGTTTTCAAAAACAAAGCTGCACCGCATTGAAGCCATTTGTCTTTGTCGTTGCCACAAGGAACATTGAGACGTGTAACAATCTTTTCTCGATTTGCGCTGAAATAAACTGGCAACAAAATAATATCACGTGCTTCCTGCTGAACAGTGTCCTACATCAATCAATTTAACCTCTTAAATAAATAATTGAAAATGAATTTTTACTTTTGGAACCCAGGCAATGTAACAAGGCGGAAATGCTGTTACACTCGGTGAATCAGGTGCACTTTCATTTAAATGTCCTCCATCGAATGAACAGCCTTCTAACTGTAGTCCGCCGATTTTAACCGACACATTTTTGCCATGTTTAACTTCTCCGGACCAGGACGTATTCAAAACGAGAGTGTCCATTGGTTGTTTCGTTTCTCGTGCTGTTTGCTGTCGAAGAGCATTTAAAAATGTATCTGGACGAAATAGATCTGAGAGATTTATTGTTTGAGAAAATATATCACGATCTCGTGTCATCGATGCTAATTGTTGCATTGCTTTGCCTTTCGATACAACCGAACGGAGATATTGCATGGGATCTGTCGGACCTTCCCATCGGTCTTGCCATGTTTGAGGAGTCTTAAGAAAATACAAATCATCGGATGTTCAATATCTTAATTAGACAAAGTTTTCTCCTCCCCTGAATCTCTATTATAGCAAAAGGGGAAAAAATCAAACCGGATGTTCTATTGACTTTTAAACAAGACAAAAGGAAATGCTCTTTGACATTTATGTCGAAGAGAATTTTAGTTATTGTTAGTTACCTCATTTTGGAGTAAATCTTTGGCGTATTCTTGGATTTCGTTTGTAATTAAAGAAATTCCTCGTATAACTTTCGAAAGAGCTGCGAGATTCTCGTGAATCTGTTGAACTAAATGAATACCATTGTAACGTTCCAATTGAAGAAATGATTGAATCGGTGTCGATGTTCCATCTTCAACTGGAGGTTGAACTTTCAATTTAATTAAATCTGTATCCTAAAAAAACAACTCGTTTTCGATACAAAACCAAACAAATCAACGATTTTACTTGATTTAATTTCTTCCAAAGATTTAATAAAGGTGTTAGAAGAGCACTCCATTTGTCTTTATCGAATTTGTCAACTTCGATATCAGTTCGTTGAAGAATTTTCAATGAATTAATAATCTAATCGAACAAAACAATCGTTGATTAATTGTTAAGGAACTCATTCGACATACTTGAGAACTATTCATTCGTTGTGCTGACCGTTCGATATTCGCTGGTAAACCGAATAAGCTTGGCGGATCTTGATCATCATTCAACTCTTCACATAGTTTTTTATATTCCTAAATAAAAAAATGATACCAAATGAATTCAATTCCTAATCGAATCATCGATCATACATTGAGATCAGTTGATGTGGGTAAACTTATATTTGCAGCTAATCTGGATTTCGAACCTTTCGATCCGCCAATAACAGCTGAATTGAAACACTGAATTAAATATGAGCGTAGAACATCCGTGTCAACAGGATTATCAACTCGACCACCGTACACAGCTTGATCGAATAGCCCGTGAATATATTCCCATTGAATTTCTCCACCAGCTAAAAACATTGATTCAAAACATCAATCGAGAAATTAGTCATTTGTTACATTGTCGTGCTGCTCGATCGCATAAACGATGAATGATTTCATATCCAGCACGTAAATCTGCTTGAGAAAATTCGTAGAATTTCGTCCAGCCCTATTGATAAACAAACTCTCTCGTTTGTTCATTTGTTGTTTAGAAAGAAAAATACTTGTGGAATATATTTTCGTCTTTCCTGAACGATGGCATGAAACCATGCAAGAACAAATAAAACTTGCGAACGTGTTGTACCGCCTTTGCTAAATTCTTCTTGTGTCCAATTTTCGAATGTTCGAAGAAGATTTTTCTTCAATCCTGGTGGCGCTTCATACGTAATCTTAATGCTCGATTGCAAGAGTATAGTTGGAAATTTCGGATGAACTTCAGAAGTTAACCAAAGACGAAAATCATTATGAGGTTTGAGAGAATTTAATTCTTTTTCTAATGTTGTTAACCAAGGCGTAACTAAATGAAGATTTTTCAAACATAACCATGTGCCTTGAACAGAACATTTCTTCAAAAGATCAAGAGCAATTTGCATTTGTCCTTGACCCATAGCGATCTAAAATCGATCGATTAAAACCTACGTATCTTCTCAACGAACAATTTTACTTCGGCATATTTTTCTTTGCCAATGATTTCTTTGGCTAAATCTCTGAGTTCAGTCGATGGATCAGCGCCTGGTGAAATAAGAATTAAGATTGGTTCGGTCGAAATTGTTTCTTTTGAATAGAGTTTCTTTAAATTCAATGTTTCAGGTGATATATCCTGAATGCCGAGAACATCACAAGCAAATAATCTCATTGCACTTTCCAATCGATCAGGTCGAAATGCTTGAATAATTAAAATCTGTTGAAATGATGTCACTTGTTTATCCTGAGGAAATTTCAGTTCACATTCAGTCGATGAATTCCATTTCGACCATGACGAATCATCAAAACGAAGATTCGAATACAATTCAGGGAAATTTGTCTAACAAAACAAAAAGATAAATGACTCTACTCTCACCGACAATCGAAGTCCTACTTTCAATGTCGACACGTCAAAAGCTCGTTCTTCAGTCGTCCATGATGGTATCGATCGTGTTTCTTTGACATCGGCCACTGTTATGCCGAGAAAATGTTCCCATTCCTAGATAAATTCGAATCAATATCGAATCGATCGTGTTTTTACTGGCTTACATTGTCAGGAACTTTCTTCGGAAACATTCCATGAGCTAAATGCATGGCGAACATCAATCGATCGGATTTGAATAACGAACGAGTTATGTACGTATAAGCCATTCGAAGTTGATTTTTAGCGAGAGATAATATTCGATCTTTAGATTCATTATTTTTCTATTCGAAAGAAAAAAAAACGCACAAAAATAAATCGAAAAGTTGTTCTTGGCAAACAAACATCTGTTCGTTGAAGATTTCGTTGAAATAAACGTAGAAATGCAGCTAAACTGAATTGATACATATTATTCGCTTTCGATAGATCGGATATAACGAAGAATAGTTTGCTGCCGTGTTTTGCTAACGGTAAATAATCGTTTCGTTCCTAAGAAAAAAAAAACATGATGAAATATACGTAGAATGTGAACCGACTTTATCAAGATCTTCGCCAAGTTTGACTGATTCTTCCAATGAAACTGTTATTGTTGCTGATTTTTCTTTCGTTTGATTCAATGATTCAAGAAGTTCTTTGTTTTCTAAGATACTGCCTGTTGCATTTGCTAGTTCCTAAATTTCGAACGTACTATTATGAATTCAGAGAAGAAAACTTCTCGTTTACTTCAAGTAATTGATCTTCTAATTTAGCTAATTCGATTTTCAAATCTTCTTCTTTTCGAAGTAATTCCGTTTTTCGTACTTCTAATTCTGGTTTTTCATGTTGAATCGCTGTTGCTAAAAGCTAAACAACAAAAATCAAACCAATTCTCTTCGATTTCAACCCGATTTACTTGTCCAGTTAAACCAGCTCTTGTCGTTGTAAAATTGATTTCATTGATAATCGCGTCCATATCCGGTAGTAACTCAGGCGTTGGATTTCTTGTCGTTAAATAAATTCGAAAGTCCGGATTGTAATCGATTGTTTTCTCTCCGATTTGCACGACATGTCTCGGGCCTTGTGCAACGAAATCTTTTCGCAAAATCGGATAGAGCACCGGCTCAACGCCGTCGACTTCTTGAACGATAAGAGTTTTGCCGAAACGAACGGCTAGTTCTAATTGTGTGGTGAAATTTTGATCCTGTTGATTGAGAACTTCGAGTTTCTTCTCTTTCAAATGTTTTTTCAGCCAGTCCGTCGCTCGTGATGATGGATCGACGAGAAACGGGCACAACTGCGAACGGAGAATGACAATGGCGTTTTCCATGGACAAATCGTCCGACGGTAGACCTTGACTTTTCCAAACTAATTGTTCGCTTTCAGTCGAGAGAAATTTTCGAACTTCGAATTTATCATCGATTTTCAAGATTTGTTTCCATTTGTTGACAAAATCTAAACGTTTGTCTTCGGATTGACTCGCGAGATAAGTGATAAATGCTGAAGACAACAGACAGAATTTCGGCAAGAATTTTAATTGTTCATTGAGTTCGTTGACTTGACCAGACCAACTGAAAGATCGAGAGATATTTTCGAATGTTTTTGTGACAAAAAAATGATTGATTACCGATAGAATTCTCCTTCGAGTTTTCCGACGAGATTTTCTGCGGCTTCGATTGTTTCTTTTGCTTTTTCGAGATCGAATTTCAATCGTTGAGCTTCGTGTGTTGTTTTCTCGAATGTTGTTCGATATCGTTCGACTTTATCGTCAACTTGTCGTAATTCATGACTAAGTTCGTCCATTTTTCTTGTCGAATTTTCCAAACTCCTAAAAGCAAACAAACAAACGAGTTTTATTAAATTGAGACCAAAAATCGGAATGTGACTTTTTGAGTTTATTTTGTTTGTCTTCTAATGGTCGAATTCGTTCTAGAACTTTCGAATATTTAACATTGGCAACGACCCAAGCTGCAAGTGGTCCTGCGACTTGTGACGCTTTCGCTGCTGTTTCTTCAGAAAATGAGTCCGCTTTTTTGCGTAGCAATTGTTCGACCGATTCACGATTGTCGTTTGTTACATTTCGAGGATCGAAATTCAATATTTCTTCTTTAACACCTCGTTTGCCCAAAAACCTTTCAAAAAACAATCAACATCGAAAATGTTTTCGAGGAAAATCAATTTCGCTTTACGCTTTCATCGATGTCCACGATGTATCGAGTACACCCATGAGTTTCAAAACACCTTCGAGAATGTCTTTGATAGCATCGGGTGGCGCACGTAGCGACCGGATTTCAACGAGCGTTTCTTGTCTTATATTTCCAACAGCTTGTTTAGCTTGATCGACTAATGGCTGAGTTTCAGCTAGCTCAGCGTCGATTTCTTTCTTTTGTCGTTCGATGAAAATCGTTTCTTCATTGACTTTAACAGCTAGTTGTTCCATTTCAGTTTTTTGAGTACCAGCATCCGCCATGCTTTTCGTGATTTGTTTCAAAGCTTCGTCAGCTTCTTGTTGTTTAACAGCTAATTCTTTTTGTTTAATTTGTGCGTTATTTTTCAAATCATCGACCAGTTTTCTCGCTTCATTTAATTTCGATACGCCGGACTTTAGATGTTGCTGTCGTTTACTAATCATTTGATGTTTGGTTAAATAAACATCTCGATATGTTTCAATCAATGTTAAATAACGTTTCGGCGTGAGATATTTCTTCTCCATGATTTTATGAATTGAATAGAATGCTTTCGATAGATCATCATCGATGACAGCATCACTCGAAGTTTTCGATAGAAACATCATGGGAATCTGAGACAATCAATTGAGCAATTTTCAATATTCAATCAACAAAACGAAAGTTTTTTTTACTTTGCTCATGGATTTTTCTGACCAACCTTCCATCCATTGAACCGCACATTCTTTGAAAAAGCCCGGATTACTCTGACAAGCCGTTGTGAATGTCGGTCGAGTAAAGTCCATAATGAGAACAATATGTAGATTGGTTTTGACACGTTGAGCGAAATATTGAATCATCGTACCACGAAAACCTTCTTGAGAGGATTCTTCGCGAAGAGGCGAGAGAATCGATTCGATTTCATCGGGCGTGTATAAACCCGGAATTTCTCCGGCCGATAGGAGACTGTTGATTAATTCGACAAATGTCGATTCAAGAAATTGATAATCTTCCATCAATAGAATACATTGATCGCCTTCGACGCCTGCATTTTGAAGAATCTAATAATTGAAAACAAAAGAAACAATTTAGAAGAAATGTTTTTCAATGAGAATCAACCGTTTTCAAATCGTTTTTAAATTGTTTGATTCCATAATTTCGACTGACTTTCGGCGAAAACAATTTCATATTATTCATTGTCGCAACAAGACCAATAGCAGTTCGACGGCCAACTCCACTTCGGCCTGCCAATAACAATGAACCACCTGGACTTGTCAATACTCGATCACAACGAACGATTGTATCGAGAATCTCGCGAAATAAATGTATCTCAATATCTTGAGATTCGGCACGATATCGGCCAATGCCACGTTCGACATGTGGAATCAATTCTTTCGTTGACAATCGAGCTAAAATTCGACCTGCTGGAGGTAATGTCTGACGACCGCTGCTGTTCACCCAAGAGACAAAATATGCGTCTGAAACAAAAAAACTTTCAATTGGAAAAACAAAAATTTGATAAAAAAAAAAAACCTTTGACAGCAGCTAAAGCATTCGATGACCAATCGGTTTTCAATGTTTTATCGATTAATTGATCGAATTTTTCTCGAGCATCACTGCCCACTAAACGATCTTTAAACAATCGGCAAGCTTCATACGTCCAGATTTCTAACAAATTATCCGGTGTTGCGTCGTTTTTTATCGATAATAAATCATAACGCAAGAAACTCAAACACCAACGTGTCAAATCTCGAGGTGTGAACAGATAATGACTGTGCAGATCTTGACTGAAACGAGATCGTAATTCATTATAGACGTGAATCATTGACAATGCCAATTGCTGAACTTTATTATTCGATGACCAAAGACGATGATTAGGCAATTGTTGTTGAAGAATCGAACGGAGATAATTTGAGTAAATCAACTGTAATTGATCTTCATTCGGATAATTTATCGAACAAATACGAACAATCGATGTAAAACGTGTCGATAGTTTATGTCGGCCAAGTGTATTCGACGGATTCATACTTCCGACGATTTGTATATTTTCCAAATTGACAAACTCAAGATTTTCATCATAGAAACCGTTGTATGTTAAAATCTGTTGTAGAAACTCGATTAATTGACTTGTTCCCCATTTATCTAATTTCGGTAGATTGATATCTTTGAGATAGAGAATAAGATTTTCGCAATCTTTCGGTCGATAAGTTCGCCCATTGGTTGACGAAACTTGAATACATGATTGATTGAGTTTTTGTATGACGTGTTGAGGCGAAGTTTGAGCACTGCAATGTAGAATTGCGACTTGAGTCGAACGTAATTGACGAAAACAATAACGTAGAAGTGTTCTACAAACGAAAATGAATTCGTAGAAATTCGAAAAACAAACTCCGAGAGCGTTATTACCCTTTGCCACAGCCGTCAGGACCGACAACTAGAAATGGCTTTCGATGTTTATTATCAAGCCAAGGTAGAAATGAATCAAGATAACGTTGAATGTCGATCGTACGAATGACAGGCAAATCATAGATATTGTTAAAACTGTCCGGACTTACATCGGTTTTATCCTGTAGCAAAGCAAAGAGAATTATCTTTTTTTCAAAAAAAACAATGCATTCAAATCGAAACAAGAGCGTACATCGTTACTGTAATTTGTTAGATTTCTTGATCGTTCATCATATTTTGTTGAGAGTAAATCACTCGGATCAGGTGGACGTACACCTGTTAGATTAAAAATCTATTCAAGAAACGAAGACAAATGATCGATTTGACATTTCTTATCGAAACGTTACTTCTCGTGCAAATGTTTCTTTGGTTTTCTCATTTAAATTTCCTCCTAAACCGCGTATCAATCCCAAAGTAAACAAAGATTTGTCGGTAACATCATGCAAATGCGATAGACCATTGAGTACTGTTCCGATTAATGTTGTTTCAACAACAAAATCGCCGTGTTTAAGAATCCAATTGAATGCATCATAGAAATATTCATTGATTAATTGTTCAGTTGCCGAACGTGTTTCCGATGATTCCTTAGCTAACCAAGATTTGACAACAGCTTGAACGTCGGTATCTTCATCACTGAGAAAGATCATTCCCATTCGAGAGATAGTTGCAGGCGATGCACAACTGAGATCATGTGTTTCGAAAAGAAAGTTCACATTGGGACCGAATTGAATACGTTCACCGGATGGCATTGTTAACAAACGATTATCATCGAGAACTGAATTCAATGATTCAACCCATTCAGGATCGACATCACCGTCACAAACAATCCACGATTGAATTTCTATTTCAAACAACAAAAAGAAAAGAAATGTTTTTGTTTTCAATAATCAACGGATTTTTCATTTCTACCTAATGGTTCTTTGACAACAGCTCGTGATGCTGCTGTTAGAACACCATCGGACCATTCCCGTGTATCGATATCAATATGTCCAAGTAATTGAATTCTTGGCATTGATTTCGGATTCATGACATATGTTCGTGCAATTTGACCGGTTTTCTGCATTGCATGCTGTAACATCTTCCAAAGGATCGATTTTCCTGAGCCCGATGGACCAACAATGACGACACCCATGCGTTGTCGAAGTTGTTCATAGAGTTCAAGAGCTTTTCGAATCTGCATATCATTGATGATCAAATGATGTTCATCGTAAGTTTCATGCAAAGCTTGTCGTAGATTTTCATATTCAATATCTTTTAAATCGATTCCCGGGAAAATATCTTGTAGAAGTCCATCGAATCGTTTCGAATCAGCAAATGTTAATTTCGATAGAGTATTTATTCGAGCTGCTTGAACAACTAATTGTGATTCATATTTCGATGAAATTTCCACTGAAATGATTTCTCATTTAATCAAATTGTTCTTTTATTACAAAAAAAAACGAAACGTTACTTTTATTCGCTTTGGCATTTCTCAGCAAATTTCCACAACCTTTCAAAACAGTTTTCAAAGCTCTCAAACCCCAATCATAATGTTGTTGAGTCGTAAGTAATTCTCGACTTAAATTGAACAATGCAACGAGTTTTCTCGCTAAAACATTCGCATTTTTAAATCCATCAGAATACAAAAGAACTTCAGCAATCAATTCATTATTCGGTTTTGACATTGCAACTGGTCGAAATAATTGTTTTAAATTATCAGGCAATTTCGATCGACCACCATAACCTTTACCGGCTGGATTAAGCGTAACGAATATGCCTGAATTTGGATTGATTTCAATATTTCGATCGAGTAATGTTAATGATGATGCACCGCTTTTTAAAGCATCTTGAATAACTTGAATCTGCATCGAAACAGCGGATAGAACAGCTTCATCCAAACGATTAAATTCATCGAAACAACCCCATGCATCTAGATATTCAATTCAATTTTCTCATTTTAACTTTCGTTTAACAAACACATACCCGATTTACAAATACCAATAAAAATTCTACCAATTGATTTTACATCAATACCCTAAATCATATTTAAAAATTCGTCTTTTTTCATCGATAAATTTATTGATTTTACTTCATCACAATTGAAAACTAACACTTGACGTCCAAATGTTGATCCTAACGCTTTCACTGATTCCGTTTTTCCTGTTCCCGCCGGTCCATACTAGATCACGAAAAAAAAACAAATACAATCTCAACAAAAGCTTATCTATCTCTTACTGGATTTCCTCCAAAACCCATATGCATTCCTTGTGTCAATGTCAAATAACATTTGTCTGTCAATGGTGTATGTACAAGTTTTTGAGCATTGCCTTGATATTCATATGTGTAATTGAATTGTGCATCAACCATTCGAATAATTGCTTTGTTATTTTCTAAATAGAATCTCAATTGTTTTTGCCATGTCCAATCGAAAAGATTTCGAGTTCGTTCATCTTTTAGTTGTTGAACAACATCCATGTAGTGAATTGTGTCCATAATCAATGCTTTATATTTCAAATCCGTGACAAGACCTTCGATTGTTTCGGTAGTTATCGAAACATTCGTATATTTCTCTAGAACTTGTTGAATATCACTATAGAATTTATCTAATTGACCATTTCGAATGGCTTCTTCACATCGTTCAGTGAAATTAATTGATTCAGCTAGACAAGAAATCTAAACAATAATTTGACATTTGCCTTTCTCAATCAGATTCATTCAAATCGTTGTCCTACTTGTGAAGGATATTTTTCAACTGGAACTTGTCCCAATTGTTTTCGTGATTCTTGAACAGCATTCGATAACAATTGCTGTAAAGTCGAAACCATTTCTTTAGCTAATTCTTTGAGCCATTCTTCGACTGATGTTGTTATACGAATTTTTCTTGCTAATGGTACAAGTTCGCCGTCTAATGAGCGCATAGCGAGAATGTTTTGATTTGCTTCATCGAATTGAACTGAATGAATGCCAGCGAACAATTTTTTTAAATGTGTTTGAATAACTGTTGGATTGGTTGATTGACCGAGAATTTCCAATAGATCATCGTCACCAATGAAGTAGAATCGAGGAAAGATCGAACGTTTTTCCTAGAGATTTTCTTTTGTCTTTTATGAAGTTTTAGAATGTGAATTTACTTCGAGAAGTTCGTTGAGCGCTTTCTGACATCGACCTAATTGATCGAGCATCGATTTCAACATATTCGATAGATCTTTACGTTGAGCAAATATAACTAAACGAGGATTCGAAGAAATTTCAGCCATAATTTCACGAAATTCTTTATCGATTCCACGAAAACGACCTTGTTCTTTCGGTAAAGCGCCTAATTCAAACACAGCTCATGATTCTGTTTGTTTTCTTTAAAAACAAGAGATATTTCATACCTCGACCAAATATCGGTTCTAAATAGACAAATTTTCGTTGGATCTGATTCAACGTATGTAAACATTCATCGAGAATGCCTAATCGTTGTTCCCAAATTTGTGCTTGACCCTCTACAATCAAATCATTTCTATCTCTATCTTACATTATCTTCTTCTCTTACCAAAATTTTTATAATAAGGTGAATCTTTCAAAGACGATAGCAAACTCTGATTATCTCCAATCTGTGTAAATAAATCTTTCCAATCTTTGATAATTTGTATTTTTTGTTGTTTAGTATCGACATATTCTGTGAGATAAAACTGTGCTCCGACACCCCAATTATCTAGTTCATGTAAAGCTTCTCGAATCGTATGTTCAGCTTGTGCTCGAGCATTCAAATCTTTTAATTGCTCAGCATTACTCATAATTTCATCTTTGGCTCGAATGATATCTCCAAATGTTAGTTTTTCCAACGTAACACCTCGAGGAAATTTTAAAATTCGAAATAATTCTAACCAATGATCGGCTGAGAGAGCTTCGCCTCGGATCCATTTGAACATTGGACTTAACAATCGATAATTATCGATATCCTGTTGAATTCGATCGTTCATATTTGTTGACGAATGTTTTTTCGATGATTTCGTCGATGGATTCGATGCTAATTGACGTAGTTTTTCTTGCCATTGAGAGAGAAATTCATCGAAACGATACGTTTTACTACGAAATGTCACCCAATCTTCTTTGCCTAAAACGGCTAAATCATCTTGAAATTCTTCGTAAATACCCCAAACATTTTTAATTCGAGTTATATCCGAATAGACATCGTCCAATTCTTCGAATGTCGGTTCGTCCATTCCAAATACTCGAAATTCTTCACTAAAACAAAATCATCAACGAAATAATAAAAAAAAAGAAAACAAATGGATTTTACATCATTTTCTCTTTTTGTTTGACCATATCTTGAATTTCTTTTTCTCGTTCTCGAACAATTTTCAATGCGTCTCGACATTTACTCTCATCTTCCATGTCTTGTTCTCTTGGCTTCAATTGTTTCCATTTGCTTCGCATTTTTTCACAATCATTTACAAATGTTTCATAACGAGCTTTTAGATTTCGTTTCAACACATCTTTTTGTTCGCCAATCATTTGCACATGTGAATCCATCATCGACTCGAATTTGTCTAATTTTAATTGTAATTGAACGAGTTGATCGTGTCCACCGCCGGCTACTGAACGTAGAAGTTTATTTTTCGATTCTAAACGTTCGTAAAGCGGAATGATTTCTTGTCGTTTGATGTTTAATTGATCATGTTTTTTGTAGGATAAGCCGAGTTCTTCGTGAGTTCTCGGTCGATCACTGAGTGTTTCGACACCTTCGTTGACGAACGATTCGATCGTCGCTGCATCACGACTAATCGAACGTTTGAGATAAGTAAACATCGATTCTTGTAAACGTTGAATTTGATTTTCAATTGTTGTTTTCAACGGAATTAAATTAAGAAGAAAACAATCAACACGAATTTCATTTGGTAATTTTTCAACATCTTGTCCACGAAGTTTTAGAATTCGAAAATTTTTCTCCCAATCCGAAACATCAATTAAATACTGATCGACTAATTCTCCAATTTCAACTTGTCCTAAAATAGTCCATTCATGAAATTGCTTTAAATTATCTCCAAATCTTTTAAACAAATCAATCGATGAATAATAACAAACAGCAATATCTTCATTATGTCTCGACATAATATTCTCAAAAATTAATCGTCGTTTCGATGACGATCCACCGCAACCATCGAACGTCAATGGAAATGTAATAAATGTTTTCATTTCTCGATAATAAGCATTCTTAATTGTTCCGATGGATGTGCTTGTTTCCGATGAATTCGGGAGTTTAAATTGAATAGCATTCTCTCCAAATGAAAGATCAATATTAATGTCCGGCAGATTTTCATTGAAAGCTCGTAGACCGATTGTATATTGAAGATCAAGAGCTTTGTACAATTGTCGATCCCAGAAAGCTCGCCAGGATTTCATATGATTTTCGGCGTAACCCTCATTGAGAAGATTATCCATGATTTTTCTCATATCTTGAACTTGTTCGATCCATTTTTGTCTTTCGCGTAGGAGATCAGTGTTCATCAATGAACAAACAATTTGCTGAATAGTCGAATGATGACGACGGAGTTTTAAATTTTCGGTTTTGAGTTTTTCAGCTGAGGCTCGAAGAGTTGAAATATAACGAGATAATTGCTCGGGAGTGTCCCAAGTGACTTTGGAACCTGAATCACCAGCTCGTTCTAAAAACTAGATGAACAAACGAGACAATCGAATTGAAAATCCTACGAGATTTTTTCGAATCTTTAACAAGTTGCTCGAAGTTCTTGGCGAGATCGATCATTAATGGTTGTTGACTTGGAATCATTTCCGAGTCGATTGTATTGTAAAAATGCGCTAACTAAACACAGAGAAATCGATTTCATTAATAAATAAAAATGCTTGTCGAGTCTTACAGCTTGAAGCTCGACTCCATATTGATGGTATTTCTTTCCGATTTCGACGAATTTAATAATTTTTGCAGGAATTTCATAGCCAAGTGATGACAATTGTCGAACTTCGTTCAATAAAGTAACTAAACGGTCAGCGTAGGCAACACGCAACTTTCCATCATGTGAATCGATTTCCATCAAACGACCGCTTGTTTCCAAACTGCAAACAGTTTTTTTTGTTTGATCATCAAAAAACAAAAATACTACTAACCTCAATGGTTGTGATGGATCATCGATCGCTTTGTTTGTATCGTGACACCATTCTTTGAATTTATCTTTTCTCCAACTGATTAACTCTTTTTTTAAATGTTTTCCAGCCGAGGCTAAACGTGAATAATTCGGTAGATCACTTAATAATTTCTCTCCATCATTGATAATATTATTCACCTTAAAACGAAAACAATATCGATTTCTTATTTGTTTTCGTTCTTATTAAATTCAATTACTTTAGCTTCAATTTGTCTACTCGTGTCTAATTCAAATGCAATGACTGTTTTATTCGCTTTTTTACCTCCATTACTTAAACTCTTGAAATCTTCATTTAAATCTCTCAGTTCGTTTTCGAATTGATTCAAAAGTGTTTCTCTTTCCGAAGCTAATTCCTGTCGAATGACATCTCGTTGAATTAGATCATTGTATCTTTTCAATTCGACAAGCATTTGTTGAGGATTGGAACGAAGTTTTTGAAAATATTCACGTAATTGTCTGGCAACATCTCGATCGATCGTCGACATAATGCTTTCATATTGACCTACAGCTGCAGTCCATTGAGGATCTGCATATGGATTGAATTGAATCGGATTGAGATTGAAAAAAGGCGAGAAGACTTTCGTCACGGGAAAATTTTCTCGATTCACTGTCGACGAAACCCGAAGACATTGATCGTACGCTGAACGAATGCTAATAATTTGATTTAAACGATGTTTAAATTGAAGTAAATATGTTGCTTTGAATGGTTCGCCTTTCCATTGATGAGCTGGATAGTTTTTCCAATAGAAACCAGTTAATTGCTCGACGGCAATCGACCATCGCTCGCAAACATTAGCACCGTTTCGTAGTTGATCACGAACTTTAACCGAATCTTTTGAATCCGACCAAAAATCAAGTGACGAAAGATTCTTTTGAAGTGTTTGAACGAATGTATTCGTCGTTATTGTTAACAGATTTCTCATACGTTGTTCAGGATATTCGTCATGTTCATCTTGTCGCCAAATATCATCGTAAACATCTAGACAAAGAAAACTATCAGAAGAAAAATTCTCGATAAGATTTCGGTATCAACCTTGTGTCTTTTCAACAACATCAACAAGTTCGACAATTGACAAACTAAAATTGAAAACAAAAGATTTAGTTGAAAAATTTTAGTTTTCTCTACTTTTCCATGTTTTCGAAACTGGTTTTGACAGGATCGAATAAGTGTAGAAAATGTTTTGCTCGTTCGAGATCGTTTGTTTTTGTCGATGGACTTTTTGTAATATCATTCCAATAGGCGATTTCATCTTTAGGTTGTGAAATACCAGCCATGGATGATGAGGAATTACTCGCGGATTTCTTTGCTGATGAACGAAGAACTTGTTCGAGTTCGTTTAATGATGTTTGAACTTGTTGATTCGATGGATTTTTGGCATTATTTTCACGTAATGCTGGTGAAAAAACGGATTTAATCATATAATAAAGTGAATCCAATGGTGAATCAACCATTGATGATAGAAATACATTGGTCGAAACATTATCCGACGTGATTACTTCAGGTCGAACTTTGAATAAAACTAAACATTGTGTACCTTCAGAGACTTTAACCTAAATTGATATAGAATTGAGATTGAATTTTGAATTTTTTTCAGCAATATCTAAGATTTACTTCATTGGATAGATCGATGGTATTTTTCTGACTACGTGCTGCTGAAAGCAACGGACAGTCTGCCTTGTCGAGAAAACTGTCTAATGCTCGATGATTTGATAAGGATGAAAGGGCATTATTTTCGTAGCCAAAATAATTGGCAATTGTTGTTAATAGATGCGTCTTTCGCGTATCTTCCGGCATATTTAAAACATAAGTTGTGTCAATATTCTTTTGCAGCTGATTACTTCCATTCCTTGCAAACGTTTTTCTACTGTTGCTTGGTTATAGTGAAGTCAATTGGAATGTTTTTCTAGTGACATCTTTCTTTTTCATATTAATTAAATTTGAACTGATCAGGTCAAGAATATTTTTCAGAAAAAGTTTAAAAGAAGATGGTGCATGCAAGTTTAATTTCAATATATTCGATTCATTTTTTATGAGAATTAACTTTTCTTTTTTTTCTATATTAAGAAAGAAAAGATTTTACACAAAAAAGGCCGAGACATATACCAGCTGACATACAACACATGAAATAAAATGCATGGTTGATTGATTGTTCTTCCTGCATATTTATATTTTGTTTTAGTTGCTGAATTTGTTGTTGTTGTTCCTGCATATTTTGTTTTAGTTGCTGAATTTGTTGTTGTTGTTCCTGCATATTTTGTTTTAGTTGCTGAATTTGTTGTCTTTGTTCCTGCATATTTTGTTTTAGTTGCTGAATTTGTTGTCTTTGTTCCTGCATATTTTGTTTTAGTTGCTGAATTTGTTGTCTTTGTTCTTGAAGAAATTGTCTCTGTCGTTGAATAATTTGGTTTTGTAGTTGAAGAAGTTGGCTCTGTCGTTCAAGAAGTTGTTCCATTTCGAAAACGAGCTGAGACGTACCATTTTGATTGTCCTGAAAAAGATTGAAAATAGAAATATCAGTACTTTCGACTCAATTTTTCAATCGAATGTTACGACTGGAACTTTGATAAAACAAAACTTTCATTTATTATCCAATTTTATTATACATACTTGGCTAATATTTGAAGATGAACGTCCACAACACATTATTCGAATTTATGAAAGCGAATATTATATGAATTCAGGAATGACCATGTGTGTGTATATATAGATGGTCTACCTTTCAGTTATGCAAAACAGACGTCCAGTTCATTTTCCTTCCTATATGTTGACTGATAATTGACTGTGAAGTTAAAATAAAACCTTTGCAATAAGAGTATGTCATCGATCGTCGTAAGACAGCACCATCATATAAACTAATAATTCAATTAATAGTGTTAGGTGTCGCTGTGATTCATAGCCAATCGGCTTATTTTCGTCGCTTTGGTATTCGTCTTTTTCGACCAATTATCTTTACCCTACGCAAATAATAATAATAGTGTCGAGTGTGAGTGATAATTTGTTCTGTCTACAAAAAATGGCCGATACAGGCTGGCGTGGGATCGTTACGGGCTTTCAATGTCCATCCTATTTTTCGTTATATTATTTTTTTAAAAATCAATAGCTAATGCCTCGACGTGCTTCCAAACAGGCCCGTAACGGTACAAACAATAGTACCGGTACTGAATCCCTTCGTCTCGCTATCAAAGGTAAACATTTGCGTTTTTCTTTATTATTTAATAAAACTAAAGCAAATCGACTCTTAGATTTCACCGTTTATGATTACTCACGTTCAACTAAAGATTCACCTGGAAATAATTTGCGAACAAAAACCAAACTAACTCGCGAAAGTGAGATGAGACATGAAAACAAAACTTGATTTAGTAATTCATTTCCTCATAGGTAAAACTTTACTAGAAGAACAAGACTGGTACGAAAAAGATCTTAGTGATTTCGATGATCCACAAGTTTCCGATGAAGAACAAGAAGGTACAAATCTGCACTTATGATTTTCAATTAAATCTTTTTTTTTGTTTGTTAAACTTTAGTCCAGCAAACCATTGTTCGATCAAAAACAAATCAACGCTCAAAACAATCAATGTCCCGTGACGATGATTTCGATAGTCAAGAATATCCACTTGATCTATGGTATATCATCGCTATGTACATACCACCGGAAGATATCGGCAAATTTTCTTTAATTTGTCGAGCGACAAATCATGTTGTTAACACAGTTTATTTTTGGATGAGTTTATTTCGAAAGTAAATTGAAAAGAAAAAGAAACTCGAATTGAAACAAAATCTTCTCTCGATTAGACATAATAAAAGTGAAGCAACTAAAATCAGTCGAATTCTTGTCAAAGAACATTTGTCAATTATTCGAACACATGTTATTAAATCTCTACACCAAGTCTATCCAATCTTTCGTGATCGTTTTAATAAACCAGATATTATTCAAAGAGATCCGCATTTTCTTCGTTCAGCACGTTGTACACGTATTTGGTATTCGAAAGGTACAACATCACTTCAACGTGAATCATATAACTATTATTTCGAATTTCGTTTCGATACGATTCAACAAACGAAATCCATTCAACTTCAAGCTATTTCACCACTTCTTCAAACAAATAATCAATATATTATCGATAAAAATTCGTGTATTCTACATTTAATTTGTTCGAATTTCGTTCCCATTGGTCCATATATGGGAATGATCTTATCGCAAATAACATTGAATCTTAGTAGTGATTATCGACATCATAAATTGAAAATGTGGTTCGACTCATCGAGATTATGTTTACAAACAACGAAGAAATATAATGATTCAGTTGTTATTATCGATCCAATTCTCTGCTTGAAAGTTTACAACTGGTATAATAGTCCAACAAATTTCGATTGAATTTGATTTTCTTCTGTGATTATTTTCTTTTCTACAGTATAGTTTTTTTTTGTTTTCTTTTATTTATTTATTTAGCTATCAATGGGTTCTTCTTCTTCTTGCTTTTTTTCTCTATCGAGTGCTGTTTTTGCTATTTGTACAGGTGTAGGAAACTTAATAAACCTATTTCTTCTTGTTCTTCTTCGTTTTTTTTTATTAACACGAAACAAACAACAAATATTTTCATTTTCTCATATAACGAAAGAATATTCCAACAGCTAAGACCGAAACCATCATAATCGATGCAATACTTCGATGATGAAGTTGTAAATATGCTGGTATTTGCGCTGAGAGTGTTATACGAACACGTTTCTAGAAAAATAACAGATAACGTTTCCGAAATCAAGCAGATTTATACGTACATTTTTATTTCGACGAGATGATTTTGGCGGATTCATTGTGTAAAATAAGAATGATAACATTCCAGATCAATACATCGATGTATATATATATATATATACGCGTATAGTTTCGTTTCGGTCAAGATATTTGACGAGATTGATTTCCGTCAATGACTGAAGATGTTTTCTTTCTGTTTGAATTTAACCAGATAATGATTGACATGGACAAAGAGTAAAATCTAAAAGAGCATGAATCGACATTTATTATTTATATGTTCACCTCTGCACTATTGCTTCGCTTAACAGCTGTTAATCATGCATACATAATATACAATTAATTATTTCAGTGTAAATATGACTAGATATTCAGTAGTTTTATTCAAAAATTTGGGATTGATATTTTGTCAAATATATGTTTAAATAAAGAAGACGAAACAACAACATTTCGAATGACTAGGTTACACTGTGGAAAAAGATAAATTAACATCGTTTTTTTTAATACTTTTTTTGTACAAAGAAGAAGAAAAAAAAAAGGAGAAATTATTGTTGTCCAGTCAATGAAGAATTATCAAGCCAGTGATGTTGTTCAAAATCGAGATTATTTCCATTTCTTAATCCAGTCGTTGTAATACCTGATGTGACAAGTGTACAATAGTCAAGCTCAGATGACGACGCATGATCATCATTGACTGTAATCGATGATGATGATGACGAAAACGAATTAGCTGGAATTAAACCAGATGATGTTTGATAGGACGATGTTCGAGTCGGTCCACCAAGGAATCCACTGGATTCAGTATAAGGCGAATCAAATGAAATCAATTCATTGGATGGTGGATGTGTTGAACGAGATATAACATCAGAATAAACAGGATTATTATGAATATGTGACAATGAATCATCGGATTCTCGTTCAGATAGTTCTACGACGAAGAAAAAACAAAGAAAGTCTCTCAAATTAAGTTTCATGTTCTTGTCTGAATTCGACATACCATCATAGGATACAGCTGTATCACCTTCGTTACTTGTATCTTCTTCATGATGGATATTTTGGTTTTTACGTGTTTTCATGCGTGCTGTTTTTCGTTCGATACCTCCGTTATGCAAAACATTCGACCATCGTCGGCCCGAATCTTTTTTCAAACGTTTTTCTTTTGCTCGACGATTTTGAAACCAAACTTGAACTACACGCATATCTAAGCCAGTTTCAGCTGCTAATGTCTCACGCACATGTCTTGCCGGCTTAGGACTTGTATTATAAGCTTGTTTGAGAATTTCAAGTTGTTTCTGCGTAATAGTCGTACGCGGTCTTTTATTCGTATCATCAAATTCTATAGAAAGAAAAAACAGCAAACGATCAACAACCATTTCGTCATTTGAGAAAGCAAACCTTTATTTTTCAATGCTTCATAATCAAGTTTACAAACTAATTTTTGATCGTCGATGAGATAGAATTCATCGCCAGTATTCAATTGACGATGACAAATAAGACAAGCAAAACAATGCAAATGATACACATAATCACTTGCACGTCGAACAACTTCCGACGGTGGTATACCGTTACCACATGATGCACATTTCGTACCAAATTTTCTAGATAATCAAAAAATAGAAAGAGACAGTTTTCTTTTGTTGTTTCTTCTTCTTCATGTCTAATCAATATTATTGTTTGATTTACTTGAAAAAATCCTCTTTACAATAGACATTTCCATCTCTGGCATAACATTTATCGAGTAATTTCATGTGACATTCGGAACAATTGAGACATAACGAATGAAAATGATTTTCATTGACTTTAAAAACGAATTGATCACATATGGGCAGTGAACATACCGAACAATCGTAGATGGTGATTACTGCTCCTAGAATAAAGACGAGATAATAGTATTTCTATTTTGTCAATCCGATTAAAATATGCATCGTATTGACACTAAGCCTTTACGTTGCCTCTAGGAAATGATTGACATTAAAATTCTTCTCAAATCAATGAAGAGAAGCGCGCGACAAAAGTGTTGTTCATTTACCTGTTCGATGTTCATGCTGTTGTTGTTCAGTGCTATGCTTATTTCCTATGACAATATTTGTTTCATTATTAAATGTCATATTTATTAATTTTTATTCGATTGAAAATCAATCAATATTGTTTTGTATTACTCGTTCTCTCTCTTCACGTACACATAGAGACACACACACACTTATCTTTGCTTCCTTTTCTTTCTAAATAAACGTAAAGATAAACGTTCGTTTTTTTTTCTGTCTTTTCCTTTTTTTTTCTTCCGTTCATTCGTTCACAGAAAAATCTGTCAGCCAATGAGGAAAAAGCTCGAGAAAGAAAAGGAAAAAAAGCTATTCAAGAAGAAGTTTCTTTTCTGCTTTCCTCTTTTTCTATTGATCTCATTCGGTGAATACACCACGCCCTTATTTCCTCCCGTTTGCAGATCGTTATCATTGACTCTGGCGTGAACTATCTATCGGATCATATACACACGCATGAACTAAATAAAAAAATATATGAAACAAAAAACGTTGTCGCGCACGCGACTATGTTCATCCATAAAAAAAATCGAGAACAGCAGATAAGATAGATTGAAAAACTCAAGAGCAGATGCCATTTTGACAAAAGTTTTCACTGTTTTGCTTTTTCGTTTGCTTGCAAAGCGAATTGGTGGTTGCATCGACAAAGTATTTTACGTTAATTTCCCATGAGAATGTTCTACTAGTGTTAACACTTTAGTTTTATCGAGTAATAATGGTGACGATGATCACATTCACACTTTGTTTTCTTTTTGTTTTATAGTTCTACGTTCGAGAGTCTATTTGTCTGTCTACATAAAATTCACTAAATCCACAGATGACATTGCATGCAATCGAGAGAGAGAGAGAGAGAAAGTCTTGTGTCCCGTGTGATTGACAAAAGAGCAAGAAGAGAAAATGTATGAACATTGATCACGCTCTTCATCAAATTCATATTGTTGTTGCTCACACCTCGATGAACAAAAAAAAGAAAAAAGAGACGATAGTCCCAAGAGATTTTCATAGGTGGTTCTCACCCAGTTGATGTATATGCATAGTCAATATATTGTGTTTAATGTTCATTTTTTTTTCTTTTTTTTACCTTCGTTTTCTTGTATCTCAAAGGAATTCAATAGAAATGTGCATGGTTACTATCGAGAAGAAGAAGAAGCAGTCAGCATGAGTAACTCTTTGTTTTGTACGTTTTTTTTATCAACTGTCACATTGATTTCTTTTTGGTTGTTGTCGAGATAATATCCAGGAACTGTGCAAAAGAAAGAAAGAAGAATTTGAAATACGAAATATTGATTTAATTGATGTTCAACTATTTCCTCGAGTTGAACTTGATCGTCCGTATCATGATCGTCATTGACATATTGTGACAATTATCGTCCGAACTTCGTCGATGCAATATGCTTTCTCGCTTTTTGTTCTTCTTTTCTTTCGGTCGTTCAATCTGCTAATTGCATCCTCCTTCTAACCAGCAAGTGTGAAGCGCGTGTCTACATTTGTTTCGCTCTATCTAAGTCAACGAGCATTCTCCTTTTCTTTTTGTTTCCACTCATTTATTCTCACACAAAAAATGTGCTCATTGTCCATCTGCTAATCAACTTGTTCGAAAGAGTCAAAATGAAGAAGACGAAATACGAGAACAGTCAAATGTCACCCGAAGCCTGCCCAGGTGCAATATAGATCGAAGACAAAAAAGATATCTTCTCCGAAGGGCATTCTTAGATTGAAAAAGAAAACTACACGAAGTCACTTAATTGTCTTCATTCGAGTTAATCAACACAAAAGACATCTTCTCTTTTAGTGACGAAGAAAAGACACAAAGTGGCACGAGTATGTGACAGGTTGCTTACTCAGCAGGCATTCCTTCGTCTTTCTATCTAACATATGGAAGCGATTATCGTCGTTTCGTTCTTTTTTTTGTGTTATCAGTCAATTTAAATTATTCAATCGTTTAAGGATTAATTCCTATCAATTAATAATCATATATTCTAATACATATAGAGCACGAGATGAGTAGTAGCAGAAAAAAAAATGAATAACAAAATTGAGCACACACAAACACAAGTGTTGGCAAGACGAATGACTTGTTCCATTTGATTACCTTGAAGAATAGAAAACAAAAAATAAGAAATCGATCATTGATGATGATGAATTGTTGAGTTACTTGAATATGAGGTAGATTGACTGCAAATAATGCGTGGTTAATTATTCATAGGAGGAAAATCGAGTGATGGATCACGCCGTTTTTTCCATGATGCAATCGATGCCATGACAATATGTTCACATTCTGCTTGATCTTCGATCTGAATTCAAAAAATACAAATTTATTTGCAATGTTTTCCGAACTCGTCAATCAACCAAAACTTACTTTGAGATCGATGAGATACTGCATCATTTCTTTTGTCGAATGAGAATTTAATAACTTCAGTCGACAATGATGAAGAATATGCACAGTTAAGAATGCAAAGATATATTCACTGCCCGCGAGAAATTTCTCCCAAATACTAAATAAAATTCGATAAAAATCCACGTTTATGAATTGAAATTTACTTTAGAAGAGCAATATCATCTTTGATCAATTGAAAACCGTCTCTCAGCCAACTTTCTGGTATACAAGCGAAGATATTATGTGTATTGAGATGTAGTAATAATTTCGGTTCATAGGAAAAGATCTGTTGAGCTATTTTACCGGTATGATATCGCTGTTCGATAGGAAGAAGAAAAGAAAAAGAAATTTTTCGATTATTTTCTTAAATTCTATTCGATTTACCGACGTACGAGTGAAGTTATTCGTCGAGTTAAATGAACAAATTTATCGTAGATTTTCGATGTCATGAACCAACATTCAGCCATTGTATCTAATTTTTGTTCGTTATCACTGTCAAGAAATGAGCAGATCACATTCGAAATCGAGAGGAATGCTTCATAATCTTTCTACCAAACAAAAGATACAATTGTTCTTCTGTCGTTTTTTTTTGTCTTTAAATTTTTACTGTCGAACTAATTGGTAATTTAGTTGTGTGTGTATCCAGCAGATACATGGACAAAAACTGTTCGGATACTGGTGTACTATTATTAATAATTCGACAAGTTGTCAATGTCGAATGAAGACGTTTGTAAACGTCAGTATTGGCTTGATCGACGTACGAACGTGTTGCACGATAAGGCGATTTGATTCCTAATAAAACTTCCCAACAAAGTGGTTTCAATTCTGCGAGTACTGAGTTTTTTTGAATGTATTGCTTGAGTTTTTCAATATCGATTGCCTCCGATTCGAATAGATCTTTCAGCACAGTTTGATCTGCTCGTTGTGTTAATATCATATCTAGAATAATATCAAAAGAAAAAGTTTACTCGAATGTTTTCAATCAACATCATCGAAATTCGTCGATTTTTTTTGACTTTCGATCGGATTATTAAGAAAATATTTAACAATATGCATGATCATATCAGATGAGAGATTTAATGTCTGTAATAAAGATCCAACTATTTTCGACTGGCCGAAATGTGTTGTTACTACGGGCAATTTGATAGTTAATCTGAAATATGAGAAAATGGAAACGGTGTGCGTGCGTTTTTTTTTTCGAAGAACTTACAAATGAATGAGAAATAGAGTCATGATTGTCCATTCGTTGGGCTTCAACGCGATGTTTTCACCAGTATAACTGAGAAAAGAAAAGAAATCACGAGAACAATTGATTTTGAAATCAAATTACTTGAATGTCAATAATAATTCTGAAACTGCTGTTCGCAAATCATTGACTATTGTCAAAGAAATTCCATCAACAAATATTTGTTTGAAACTATAAGGAAAAAAACAGAGAGGAAATGAGAGTGTTTTTAATCAAGAAAGAACAAACCAGGTCATGATTTTCTCGTTTACAATAGATAAGCGAATCGTCTGTTGAGAGTAGGCGTCAATAGGAGGTAAAATTACGGTCGATGGCGCAGCTTCCTGCTGAAAAACAAAAAAATATTCATTAAAAAAATCCGAAATAAGTCAATATAGTCGTACATCTTTCTTTGGCTCATCTTTTCCCAAGAAAAATTCTTTAACTTTAAGTTCGTACTGTTGTTGTTCAGTCGTTTTCTTTAATTCGTCAATAGTTGGAGGTTTTTTTTCTCCTCGACCACTTTCCGATGACATCATATCTTCGACATCAAGTCGATTGACTAATTGTTGATATTTAAATGGATCAATTGATGATGGTGTTGTTTGATCGTTTCGTAGAAAATCTCGCGTTCGATCACTGAACCATTCGTATAAACAACTCATAACGAAATCGATGGTTTTGTTTTGCGTTCGAATGAAATCCGGCAATGGAACTTGTTCGAGTTTTCTCTCGACTAATGTTGATTTCGGTTTGAATTTCATTCGACTTTTGTAATATTCATCTCGAGCTTGTTGTAAACGTTCGAATTCATCTTCCTCGTCATCATTGGATGATGATGAAGATGAATCACGATGTCGACTCGTTTTTGGCATCGATCGAGAGTAAGTCGTTTGAGAGATCACCGTGCTTCTATCTTCTTGAGCTTTACTACGAAAAGAGAAAATAAAAAGCAGATTGGAATTTTGTTTTGTTTGTAGAATACTTTAGAGTTTCTGGTGTTAGAAGATCGACTTTGTAGGAACTATTGACTTCTTGTTCTCGAGCCCAAACCGGAGATGTTGGTATTTGCCGTTCGAAATATTTCGATGCTTTGTAACAAAACACCGAACAGAAAAACTACAAATTCAAATTTTCGATCAGTAAAAACTCATTTCAATGCGGTTATTTACACGTCGTTCCGTTGTATCGATGACTTTATTGAGTTTGACATTGATATGATATTGATTTTTTGGAATCTGCCAAACAAAACATACGTTCAATTAGTCTACAAAAACAAGAACTACGCACGTCTTTTGCCAATTTATTCGAACATAATGGATAGCCACATATTTCTCTCATTGATCGATCTTCATTAACTCCACGATATCGTTCTTGATCAATAAAAACAGCCTACATAGATAAGTTAATCAGACAAAATATCAATCAAAATTGTGAATTTTTTTATCTACAGCATTCATCAATGTATCATCATTGACTTTCTCTTCTTCGATTAATTGCATACTCGTATGAAATGCTTTCTTTTCACATGCTTTTCGTTGCTCAATTTTAGCACGGAATGCATCGATTCTCGCTTGATCGACTGTACTCATCTGAAATAAATCGTATATCAAACATATGTAGAGAATGAAATAACAAAATAAAGGTTCATTATTCGAGTGAGTGAGTAAGTATGTATATCTGACTATTTAGATTTGAATCGAAGGTAAGATGCATTGAAGTGTAAAATATTCTGCAATGATACAGATATGTAACATGCTGTTATTGCAGAAATCTAGGGAAAGAAATAAATGTTTGAATTTTGAGAGAATATATTCGATAGAACGTACTAAAAACCATTTTTTCAGCATGTGGTTGTTGTGATGAAAGTAATTGAGCAAATTTTTTAATATCTAATCGAACTTCTGCTGTATCAATCGAATCTGTTGATGACAAAGTCGATGGCTGTGCCATCGTAATATCTAAATATGATCCATCGTCACCAAGTGGATCTAAGTAAGTAAAACGAAAAGATTATGTTCATTTTTCTTTTCCTTTTGTTGTCAAACCTGTTGATGTTTCTTGAAGACCAGTAAAATAAGTCGCGACTTGAGCTGTATCAGTCTCGACTTTAACTGTCATATCACCGGCTTGATTGGCTTGTAATATCTTTGGATAAATTCTTTTCTTTTGAATTCACTTGACGACTGAGAACTTACAACAAAATTCGACATGGCTTTCATTCGATCGAGAATATTTTTCAATGTTTTCAATTTCGGAATCGTAATTGTAATCTAAACAAAATAGTTCGGTTCTCGTTTTTGATTTGATTTCGAAATCTTTTTTTTCTGATGATTGCGTAAACATCTCTAGGAAATATGCCTTAGCAATTGACCGTTATAACATCTTCGAAAGATTGACCTTTCATTTGAGTATCAACAATAATAATAATAACATTGATAATAGCATCACAAGTCTATTTAGTCTTGAAAATGTCATAGCTCATCAACTCAAAAGCTAGTGAACTCTTTCTCATCGTAGAATCAAAAAAATTATCTCATTTGCTTCGTTTGATTGTCAGTTTGACTGCGGGCGATTTATTTGCTGTGTGTTTTCTTTTGACTTCATTCTAGTCGGAAGAACGACGGAAATCGATCTAATATTTCTCGTAATCCTTTCCATCGGCGCGTCAACATCGGTTCCATACAGTTTTAATTGAGAAAGATTCTGATAGAAGCCACAGAAACTTTTGCTTTTTCTGTCCGTTTCTCTTTCTCTCGTTGATTTTCCTTTTATTATTATTATTATTATCATCATTCTTCTTCTTCTTCTTTTTTCTCTTTGCCTTTCATCTTTATATACACTGTCCTCGAAATATGTCGTCGACGAACGACACCCACTCTGCCTTAGACTAATGTTTCTAGCTTTATGCATGCGTTTGTAAGAGTTTGCGCTATTATTTCTCATGTTTCCGATGACGGTAATAATCTACCGCCGTCGATTTTCTCTTCCTTTTCTGTTCCTTTGAAGCAACCACACGCTGCTCTCTTGCGTTTTCTCATTTCTTCTTTTCCTTTTTTTCGTTCTTTTCCCTTTTTTTTTGCTAGTTCCTCGACTACACATATATTCTCTTTGATTTGACTAGGACGTGCATCGTTCGTCTAAAGAGATGGCAAATCTTAGAATAGTTGCATATATACAAGCTAGAAAGTTTTCTGTCGTTTGAATAGGAGAAGAGCAAAGAGGGAAAAAAAGAGAATCATCAATAAATAGACGATCACTAGATTGAGAGAGAGAGAAAAAGCAATAGGAACAATTTGTTCGTCGATGGTAAGTTCGTTCGGCTGTTCATGATTCTATCAAATCAAGAACAAAACATTAGTTTTTTTTCTTCTTTTCGAATGTAATATCAGACATGTTTACGAGTCGAAGTATAATGAAAAACATCAAGGTCTAGAAACGACGATTATGAAGAGTATAATGATTGATATAATAGTAGAAAGGAAAAAAAATAGAGTCAATAGTGGCATCGACATGAATGTATATCAGCAAGTTATATTATTATTTCTTCGATTTTCCTTATCTTATCATCTCGAATAAGCAAAATTATTGGAACATGACTTCATGTATTCAAATCAGTCATTTTTAGTTTTGTATAACTCTTGAGGGAGAACTATAACAAAGAACTGTAACAATATAGCTAGTCTCCAAATCAATATTTATCTTATTTGAAAATTCTCTCATTTGTTTATGTCTTTTTCTTTTGTTCTTTGTCATTCTAGTATAATTAATTTTCATTGTCAATCAAAATACTTATGAACAATTCTTATTCAAGAATATTGACACTATGAGGAAGAATGCAATGGTGTGTCGAAGTGCCTTGTTCTTCATCTATTTCGATTTTTTCATTTCCTAATCATGATCATTTATTATCATCATTTCTTCTTCTCACAATGACATTTCTATTCAATCTAATTTATTTACCATCATCCGTCCAAACATCATCAGTATCTGTATGTTCACCATACTTTCAAAAAATAAACATCGATATTCGAACAAATACCGAATATATTCAACCATGTCCTGTGAGTCAACCATGTCAATGTATATGTGAAATCGAAAGTAAACGTTTATGGATCGATTGTTTCTATCGACAATTGAAATCATTTCCACATCTTCAAACAATTCAAACAAATCAAACTGTTATCGAATGGAATATTGATTTAGCTTTTAATCTATTCGATCAAGTTACTTCAATCAATCGACAAAATAAATCTTGGATACCTGATAATATGCATATACGTCATATGGTGCTTTCAAGTTCATTAGCTTATGATCTTATTGTACAGTTAAATTTACCGCATCGACATTTAATTGATACTTGGCCAAATCAATATCATTTGCCGATAATCGATGATCAATATCATCTATTCGAAGAATATGATGATGAAACAAACAAACAAACAGCAATAGCGCCATCAACTATTGAATACAAACGTTTATTAACTGAATTAACCAAACAATTTCGTGAGAAAACAAAACGTATTCAAAGTTTTTCGTTAACATTATCAGGTGAACCAGCACCAATATCGAATCTCTATCTAAATCATAACTCACTTCAAACAATTCCTCTCGATGCTCTATTTAATGCAACAGGTTTATATGAAATCTATCTATCATTTAACAATATAACGCATCTACCAGCATATGCATTCGGATTTTCTCATCGTTTAACACGTATCGATCTTTCGAATAATCGAATATCATCAATAGATAATTCAACATTTCAACGACATCCCGACGCATTTGCTGGCCCATTTCTTATTGATTATCTTGATTTATCACACAATCAAATATCAATATTAGAAAATAATGTTTTTGCTTATCTTGTTAATCTACGTCTATTAAAATTAGAACATAATCAAATCTATTCGATTTCAGCACATGTTTGGACAGGTTTATATCGTTTGAAATATCTTGATTTATCACATAATTTTATTGAAAATCTTACTCAATCATTCTACAGTGGTTATCTAAGTGAACTAACACATTTAAAATTAACCTCCAATCTCTTATTTCAACTTGATCAATGCGAATTTCTCTCGCTTAAAAGTCTAACAAAACTAAATCTTAATGGAAACAATCTTTCGACAATTGACATTTGTACATTCTACGGTCTTCGTCAATCGACTCGAAATCATTTTCTCAATCTCTATCTCCGTTCAAATCAACTCGAAACCATACATCCATGTACATTCACCAATTTCGGTCGATCAACAATTCATCTCGAAAACAATCCTTTACTATGCAATTGTTCGTTGAATTATCTCTCGCACTATCGTCAATCATTGGCCTACACAGGTCAAGAATGTCGACGTGGTTTTGATTATCAAACATCGAATCAACAATTGACATTGCCTGCCGTCCGAAAAACGAATCTCACCAAAACGAAAACTCAACTGAATGTTTCGGCAACATGTCGAGAAACGTATAAAACCTACGACGATCTATGTTTACAAATCGATTGTACGAATCAATGTGCGCCGAACGAACAGCTCATTATTCAAGTCACAACAATCGCCACACCGAATCGAACCAATCGCATCTATCAGCAAACAACAATTTCACTGTGTTTTCTCATTCTCATTCAATATAGTCATTTGCTTTTTCTCGTGTAATTTGTGATATTCAATAGAATGAATACGACAAAAAAAAGTCATCAGTTCAGTTTTTGAGAGACGACACTTACGTCACATCGAGGAATAGTTGGAGCTTGAAAATCGATCCTAGAAAATGCTTCGTTTTCTTTCGTTCTCTCGAAACAATTCAATTTACCAATGTTTATGCGCTAATAAATGAATTGGAATATCACAACTAAACTGTCGTTCGGTCATTGCTGATGAAATCTATAAAGAATTCGTCATCAAACGCACACACACATTCGATTCGAAACTTACAACTTCAGTTTCAATACTCAAACATGGACTGTTATGTTTTTTAATCAAACGAAGTTTAAGTAATCGAGCGGTTTGCGCTGGTTTCAGCGCTCGAACGAACTCTTCGAACATAATTTCAATGTAGATCTCATTGGCTAGTGCCGATAAACCATCCATAACATAATCATCGAAAAAACGACTCGGATCAAGTTCGATCCAAAGTGAAACGCCGCCGCCGAACGATTTATCGCCGAGAATGAGATACAATCGATCGGGTGTCAAGCGTAAAACACCGGATTTAGCCATTTTCGATACGCCAATGATGATTTCTATCGGAAAATGAGTTCGAATAAATTGAAGAATAATTCAATCGGTCATACTTGTGAATTTACTGATCGTATTACTATTATGTAATTTAGCACGAAATTTCATTTTTATCTAGAAAAAAAAAGAGAGAGAGAGAGCTTTAAGCTTGATTAGGTTGATTGTTAGCGAATAATCGTGACCACCACGATGTTTGAACAATATTTCTTTGAAAAACACCGTGCAAATAACTTTTGACAAGTCGAAAATCTGTTTGTAAATACGGTCGAGCCGCACGAACAAAATCAAACTCGGGATCTAATTGTCTTCCGATGCCTTCGATGATAACCGTGCCTAATGCAAGTGTCGTAAAGTTCGATTCAATATGAATATGATATTTTTTTCCTAAATCCAAAACATTTCTCAAGATCAATCCGACTTCGATCTGTTTCAACGGCGTTCGAATAACTCGTTCGATTAAACTCGACATTTCCTTTCGAAAAGCGACTTTCGATTGTTCATCAATTTCATTTGCATTCGGCGCACGTTCGATTAGCAGACTAGCAGCTTGTTGACTATCATAGTTGGTAATTGCACGAAAAAGATCGTAGAAATTTCGTTTATCTCGACGATTTAATGACGAAGTGAGTCCAACATCGAGAAAGATTATCGTGGGTTCATTCGTTGTTTCGTTCAAACGAACGAGAATATTTCCCGGATGAAGATCAGCGTGAATCTTCGAAAATCAAATCGAATCAATGAAAAGCAATATGAGTTCGACTTACGAAATTATCGACAAAGAGCATTTTGAGATAAGCATTGACGCCGAGATAGGCTAATTGCTTGCGAATTTTCGGGTCATGACATGTTTCCATGAAATCGTTGAGCAGGAGTCCGTTTTCGTATGTTTGAAAGAGAATATCTTTCGTCGAGGGAAGTGATGGATCGATGTGTGGAAATCGAATATTGGTTTGATATTTTTCGAAATTTCGTTCGAATATTTGCAGATTTTTTGTTTCGATCATAAGATTCGTTTGTAACAACATGTTTTTCGTGAACGATCGAATATTATCTTCGATATTCAACCATTGAAATGTCGATTTCGAAAAGCATTTCGTCACTAAACGTGTACATAGATGCAAGATTTTCAAATCATAAAAGATCTCCTTTTGAACACCGGGATGTCGAACTTTCATAATCATATCAGCATCTCCGATTTTACATCGATAAACCTGCGCAATGGCGCCACTTGCCAATGGTTTCTCGAGAAATTTCGACGTCGATTTCAGTTGAATATTGTTTTGTTTTAATAACTTTCGAGTTGCTGATTCCGAATGTGCGGGTGCGTTCGAATGAAGTTCGTTGAATATCGAACAGAATCGATCGGAGAACAAATCCGGCCGTGTTGCCATCCATTGGCCTAATTTTATAAAACAAGCGCCGCAATACGCAAACGATCTAAATTTAAAAATAAACATAAAAAAAACTTCGCCGAAAAGTTTTCGATTAAAAAGAAAACCGTTTGAGAAAAAAACACCATTGATCAAATCGATGTGGAGCGAATTTGTGTTGATAAATGTAAAATATAAGAACAGGAGTAAAAATAATGATTAATTTAACTGTACGAAAGAATAAACGTAGAGGAACGAGAACTATTGACGAACGATTTTGATACAATTCGGAGTTTAAGAGTTGTTCGGTTTGAGTAAGAAGAAGATCGAGTTCAGATTGGGAAACTGATTCGGAATTATGATCGAAATCTTCTTCTTCGAATTTGTTATTCTTATTGAATCCAATTGAATTTTGATAGATAATATAACTAATCGGCAAACTAGCCGAAACAAGACCAACAGCTATCGGCCAAACACGTCGATACCACGGACGTATTGCCACATGTGTCAAACGTCGACAATGACGTAGATTTAGTGTCTGCCGACGAGCACATTGTATTGCTAATCGACAGAGCATAGCTTTGAAATTTCAACAGACAAACTTGAGTGATAGATAAATTGGATTTCTTAAGGTATTTGCTGGATAACAAATGTTCGAGATAGATGTCTGCGTAAGTCAATTTAATGATACGACAAAAACCAATTCTATCTAAGTGAAATATTGGCTAATTAGTATGGAAAAGAAAAGAAATTTGAGAATATAGTAGTTCGGTTATATTTTCTTCTTTATTTTATTTTTCTGTTTGTTGGTTTGTTTCATTTGCTGACTGTCAAGTCGACAAAACAAAAACACATACAGCACAAATACAAAAAAAGAAATCTTCTATTAGAAAGATCGAAGTAGATGTTGACGAGTCTTTCTAAATTCATGATTTGTCTGGCTGTACGTTCATTGATAAACTGTTTATTCTTCATCGGCGCCTTCATCATCTCCACCCTTGTCACCTTTCTTCATGTTTTTTCGTTTAACACGGCCTAAAACAAAAAAATTACAATCGAACGATTCCTATTCGAATCTGTACCTGGTCGACCACCGCTCGACAATGGTGAACGAAGAGCAAAATCGATGTGTTTTTGTGAATCAAGTCGGACAATGAACGATGGAATATTGACCACTTGTTTTCGAACACTATTTACCAAGAAAATCGCGTCAAAAAAAGAAAACAATCGAATGAATCCTACCGAATATGACGTTGTCGAATAAGTACACGAGCATGGTGAATACTTTTAGCGAGACCAAGTCGTAAAAGTTGGGTTTGAAGACGACGTTCCAAAAAGTCTTCAACTTTCAAGCCCAAAACGTAATCGAGCTTCATTTTGCCTTCGTTGAGTACACCGATTCGGACGAGACGACGAAGTAAAGCATTACCTTAAAAAAGCAAAACAAAGAAAAAATTCAGCTCCGGATTTGTTTGTTTTTGTTTTCTGCAAACCTTCGAACAATCGTTTGGGATCTTTTTCTTCGAGTGTTAATAATTCACGGGCAGCTTTACGGATTTTTGCCAATGTATAACGAACACGCCATACTTCACGTTTATTTCGTAAACCGAATTTACCGATAAGTTCGAGTTCTTGATCGAGACGTTCTTTTTCGAATGGACGACGAGGTGTCGAGTAGGTCTTGTTGGATACAAGCGGAACGCGTGGCATTCTGGCCTAAAGCGATCTGAAAGTAGAGAATTTATTGAAAGTCCTTCGAAACTGATTCGTTTCTTTGTCTTCTCTTAAATGAATAAATAAAAATGTAAGCGAAAATACTAACAAATAAACAACATCATCTGTACTATACCCGTTATTGGTTCGTTCAGTTACTAAACTGTTCGAAGAAATATTTCAATTGATTTCCAGGAAATTATGTTGATTTTAATTAAAAATAGTGTTTGATTTCGATTTGAGATGAAATCTGTTTCATCATTTAAATATTGAACAGTCTGTAGATGTCGCGAGAAGCTTAATATGAATAATAGAGAAGATTTTTGAGAGATCCAATCCTTTTTCGTTTTCTTTTATTTTTCAAAACAAAAAACGAGAACAAAAAATATAAATAAAATAAATAGAAATTAAAAAAAATAACTAGAATTCAAAAGTAATCTTTTAGTAATTGAACTTTTACTAATTTTTTGAAATTTTTTTTTTCAACAATCAAACTCAAGTAATAAGAATTAACTTCTTCATCAACAATTTTCCTATGAATCCTCTTCCATCTGATCGGCATGATGCATGAGCCAAGCACCTTTAAGAGCCATCATCTGCGAATGTTTCGTATTTGGAACACTCGAACAACAATAATACGACGAATTCTTTTCGAATTCATCACGTTTTATATGACGTAATGATTGAGATAGTGTATATCCTTGATGAATCACCGATTGAATCGACCAGAACAAAACACGACCAGCATTTGTCAATGGAATATATTCCCCGCCTAAACAAAGAAACCGAATCGAACTTTGAAATAAACTTCGTGTGTGTGCGTTACCTGTATTTTGCGATATTGAACCGTAGAGATTATCGCAGAGACTGACGAATGGACCGACGCCAATGATGACTAGAGTGAGATTTTTCTTGATGAATTGATTGGATATACTCCAGAGTTCGTCACAAGGACATTCAGATTCTTCATCCAACATTGTCGATGGATTGACTATGTACGAACACGGCAGACCGTCGGTGATTAAAAACATCACATTCTCATGACACCGATCTTCACTCTATTGGAGAAAACAAAACAAAAGTTAAGTTTCAAATCATGATGAAATTCGAACTTACTGGTGCACGCCAATCGAAATTCAGACCTTCACGTAGAACATCGCCTAAGATAACAAAATTCCGATAAAACAAACTTCGAAAATCATCGAACTTACAAATCGGAATGGTTTTTCCTCGCATCGATTGAGTGGCTGTTCGTGGATCGGTGGTTAAGTCCTGCACGAATTTTTGAATCGATCGAGTAAACGGCTGAACGATCGACACTGATGGTTGAACTTGAATCGATGCTAATCGAAGATCATACTGATTTTCTAATAACGGATTAATGATCGACGAGAGCATGTAGGTAATCGTCGGAAAGAATTGATCTTTCGACGAGATATTAACGAGTGAAAAGGCGATGTCCATTGATTCGGTCATGATCAATCGAAACTACAATAAAATGAAAGATTTTTTTATTTACACTGACTGGTATTTATATCGAGAGCGAAAGAACATAGATAGTCTGACAAAGAAACGAAAAAATAAATCCAATATAATCGAACTTTCAAGAAGCTTCCAGAACAATAGATCAGCTGTTGTACAAGCGTTAAACAAAGAAAACAGAACGACAGTTTCTTGCGTTTATATATATATCTGATTTAAAACAATGATGTAATTACAGATCGTGGATTTTTTTTCTCTTCTAAACCACCAATAGAACACCGAATGACGAAATTATTTCATTTTAAGTGGGTTATTCGAAGAAGTTATAGGTACAAACGAGTCATCATTGGTTTATATGTGTCATCGAGTGGAATTTCTTGCGTGAATCATTTTCAATTCAATGTGATTCACTTCGATATTCATCTTAATCAACCACAAAGATAAGATCTTTTGTAAACAAAAGCACCACAGTGCACCATCAATTAGAGTGAGATATAAACAGATGAGAATCAAATTATTGAGCAAGAAGGAAATAGATTTTTATTTTATTTTAAGTCAATAAAATGTTTTTTTTTCTTTTAAGAATCTCTCTTTATCGAAAAATGAAAAAAAAAGAAGAAAGGTTCTTTTTTGTGTTTTAAAAATAAACGATCGAAACTTGACGAAGGTTAAGAAAATGAGCGGTTAGACAAAGCGAGAACATCTGTCACAACAGAAATGGAAATGTTAGCAAAAAGAATGTTCCGAAGTGAGATGGAATAAAAAGGAGAATAATAGTAGAAAAGAATCAAAGGCATATCTTCTTCAAGCGCAAAACGTGTCGAAAGAAAAAATTGGCGAGGCCTTTGCTGAAGCGCGTGCAAAGAGAGAAAAAAAGGGTCAATCTACTTTCTAAAACTTCTTGAATAAACTGCTCGAAATGCGTAGGATAAGAGAAGAGAAAACCAACGAAGAATAAAAAACGTTTTTTCGTTATAAATTTGTCACTAAAAGCGTCCATTGGAAAACATAAAGATCGGCTCTTCGTAAGACATCGACGAATTTGAGAACGAATTCATCGAGGCCCCTAATGGCGATTGTTGTGTGTGATAACCATGATCAGTATTGATCGATTGAGGTGTCGAAGCCATAAACGAACTTTGTACTGGCGAACCGACTTCGAAAGTTGTGTCGTCGATGACTTGTCTTGTTGCACGAGTAAATGAGTACAGTTCTTCACGGATATCGTCCATTGTTTCACAATGGTTCAGCATATAAGATACACGACTTTTGGAATATTTAAATTTATATTGTGAGCCACGTTCGATGTCGAACGACATATCGAGACTTCGAAATGCTTGTGCAAGTCCATGACTGTTTTGAATTAAGTGTTGCATAACAAGTGAGAGTGCATGAGCTGCATTGACTAGCGGAAGATATTCACCATCTACGAAACGAAATATTGTTTAAAAAACAAAAAAAAAGTTTTTTTTTTTCTTCTTCGTACTTGTTTTTCTTGCCAAAGCACAATAAAAATCTTCATAAATTGTCATTGTTGGCTCAAGGCCAACAACACACAAGACAATACCTTTTTCTTTAAATTCACCAGCAATTTCCCAGAGATCAAGACTACCTGTACAACAATCGTTGTTTAAAAGATTACAAGGTGGACCGTCCGTAAACAAAACAACAAGTTTGTTTGCACTCGAACGCCAATTGAGGGTCAAACACTCGACGAGTGCATTGGCTAAAGGATAAAGCTTACGATTGAATTTAGTTTTTCTTTCGAACTTACCGACGAATTTACAACTTTTTTCAGTTACACTTTCAGTTGGAACAGCATCGATCCAGGTAAGGAAATGTTGTTTTTCTGTTGTAAACGAATGTGTCTTCGTTAAACTATCATCAACATGCGATTTAAATTCAACTAGATTCATACGAGTATCATCTTGATTCGATGTTGGCACATGTTCGGTTACTGCTCGGACTGTATCAGAAATTCGCGGTTTGTGCATCGTAATTAACAATGAACTGTCATAAACAACGACAACATCCGTTTCTGTTGTCATGTTTTTGTTCAAATGATCAAACTCTAATCTCAAATAAAAACAATTTATTATTATAAATAAATAGACATTTATCGATATTATTCACTTACAACTTCTGTGTTGTTCGTTTTACTTCTTGTTCATATAGTTTTCTTCGTTGTTATGAAGTAAATAACTAAAATAGGTTCGTTTTATATTACAAAGGAACGAAACGGACTATACGATTTGCCGAAAAGAAAAGAAAAGAAAATATTCATATATCTATAATAGATCGCCAATCGTCTCTTATTCTCTCGTTCTCTCTTCTCTTCTCTGATGTTTGTTCATTATTTTAGAATGAAAACAAGTTGTTTTACGATCAAACAAAAAAAAGAATACAGAAACGACAATATTAACACGATGCCTTGATGACAAAGACGACGAAAAGGAAGAATATCGCATACCATTCATATGACTCAACGGCATTTTCTTCCTTTTTCAGAGTTTGTCGCTTTGTTTTTTTTCTCCTGTTTTATTTTTATTTTACTGAATAATATTCTTAGAAGAATATAAGATATTATGAGTCATATCAATACGTGTTGATCTTTGGTTTCATATTGAATCATATGTGGTAAGAGAGAGAAACTATTTGGAATAAACAAATAAATATGGCATCATTTTATTGAATAGTTCGATCAACTATTTCATAGTTCGAAGGTCACTTGTCGAAAAGAGAACATTTTCGATTTGTTAAACGAGAGATGATTGTTATCTCTATCTTGAAAAAAAAGAATACGACGACTAATGGCAAAGCGTTAATGCTTTGACATTCTAATAGATAAAACCTTTCATTATAAACTAAAGGTTATTGAAATGTTCTTTTTTAACGAACAGTCGTCGTTCGTACATGATTTAAACGAGAACAAACGAGAGAGCAATGGTTCGATCTTGGAATTGGCCACAAATTTCAACTCTATTAGTTTCGACACTTGTTGTCTTTTTTGTTGTCGGTTCCTGGTTAAATCTGTCGGGTGTTTGGATTGAATTTCCATTGATCGTCGATGAATTACCTGAAGGCTGGCGTTTGCCGGCTGTCATGGGTCTTGTTGCTAATCTCGCCAATATTGGCGTGGTTATCATCGCGATCATTCGTCGTTTTTCACACGGTCGTGTTACCTACGAAATTCCAGCGAATATCTTCATTCTAACCACAGGAACCGTTGTTCTCGTTATTCTCGCGTTTGTTTGGAATAAAACAACGATTATCAATGGTTCACCACGTTCGACATATTTAATGGGATTTTCTTTGACGTTATCGTTTGTTGATTGTACATCGAGTGTCACGTTTTTGCCGTTTCTCGATCGTTACGAACCGAAATATATCAATGCGTATTTTCTTGGCGAAGCACTTTCGAGTCTGTTTCCGGCTTTATTAGGCATCGCACAAGGCGTTGGTCAAACATCGTGCATTCAAGGTCGAAATGGAACTTTAATTGAATATAATTCACCGGCGAGATTCTCAGTTCGAACGTATTTTCTAGCATTGGCTGTCATTATGTTAGCGTCTCTTGTTTCGTTTGTAACTCTTTGTTTGATCAAAACCGGCCGACGAAAAGATCGACAATCATTGGATTCTGTTAAATTCAAGTTTGACAAACAAAATTTTGATTGATTTATTTATTTGTTGAGTTGATTCTTGTAATTAGAAACGATTCGCCAGTGGTTGAACTGTCGGTTGTTGATAAGACTAAACTCGATGATGAAATCGAACAGGAATGTTTAATGACAAACAGAGAATTTTGGTTGTCTAAACATGGTATCTATTTATTTCTATGTTTTTGGACGAGTATTCTTATTATTGGTAAGATCGATTTCGATATTCGATTCAAAAATTTTGTCTATTTTCCTTCTAGGCGCATCGCCAAGTCTTCAAAGTAAAAAAAACTTCGATTTCTCTCTCTTAGCAAAAAAAGAAAATTCATTTTTTTTGTTCAGGTTTCTCTCTTTATCCGTATTCAATCGAAGTCTATCATCATACAATCATCGCTTGTCAATTCGCCTATCCTCTCATGTCTCTTCTCGGCGTTTTCCTTCCTCATCTACGTTCTCGTTATTTGTACATATTGACCATCATCGGCACGGGTCTATTCGCATATACATTCGTTGCTGCTAAACTCTCTCCTTGTTCGCCGTTAGTCGATCGATTTATCGGCCGATTATTAATCAGTTTCAGCTGGGTGTTAAAATACTGTGTTTTATATTTCATTCGAGTTCTACTTGGCAATTACTTTCGACGAAAATCAGGCCATCGAGGCTTATTTTGGTTCGGTGTTTTAACTCAAATCGGCTCGTTAATCGGCGCTGTTATCATCTATCTATTTACTGAACATTTATATTTATTTCGTGAACGTAGTATTTGTGTTACCTATGATTGTTAAAAATCAAAATCAATAGAGACATCTACATAAAGAGAAAAAAAAAGAATTCGAGAGAGAGGTTATTGTCCACGACACGATTCTAATAATGACGGAAGAGAGTATTTGAGAAGAAATAAAAACGAACGCTAGTTAGTTAGTAGCAAAAATGGTTTCGGCAGAGAATAGTTCGTTGGAATATTTACGAAGTTTAGCTAATTATGATATCAATTCGATTTTATATGATGATACATTGATTTGTACATTGCCGAATAATACTGATGTCGGATCATTTGAAGTGAAATTATCGAGAACTAATTATGGTGAACTTCGTGATTGTATTCAAGTGATTGCTAATAGGTTTCGATGAACAGAAAAATAGTCTCGTAAAATAACGAATTGTTTTATTATTTTAGTCAAGCAACAATCGATGATGTTGTCTGCGGAACAACAGTACGAGCAGTAGTTACACGAGAATTTGTTACCGTTCAGCAAGAACATACTGAATATGTTAAAGTAAAGTTGATAGCAAAAAGTTTTGAATTCAAAAATTGATTCGAATATTTTTCAGTTGCCAAGTCCAATTACTCGAATTGTTGATTTTATTTCTGAATCAGCCGATTATGTTATAACAATAACCAATGATGAAAGCAAAGTTTGTCGAAAATTTTCGAAAAAAACAATTGATTTATTTCGAAATATTGAATTCTTAGAAAAAAACAACTGAAACCAAACGTATTCCCAAAGATCAAGCCCAAGGACTAATTCTCGAAGGTAAACAACTCAATCTTCTCCTAAACTTCAAATAAATGATTTCAATACCAACAGGTGCTAATCTTATTCTTCAACGTTTAATGGTCCAACGTAGTATGCCAGAGAAAGTGACATTACTATCGCTTGATTCTTCATCGGAATTGTGTTTAAATGTTTATGTATGATTGTTGCCATTGAATTTCTATTGGAAATCATCATTCGTTTGTAGACATCACTCGGTCCACAACAAGTCAATATCAATGGCAAAGATATCGAAGCCTGGGGCATTCAACGACAAATGTTTGAAACAAAATCAAACGCTCTACCAGTTGCTTGGCAGAGTTTTTTCAATATCGATGGGTAAGAAATCATATAAATCAGCTTCGATATTCATTTCGGAATGTATATTTCAATAGACATTTGATTTCTCGATATCAAGTCGGTTCACCAATAAAAATGAAAACAAAAACTTTACCACTTGCACAAGAATTCGGTAGAAAAATAAATTTTGACTCGATTATAAGTTTAATCTTTTCTGTTCTTTCAAGATGAATATTTACCCAAACCTGTCATCCCAAAAAAAGAACTCAAATGGGAAGATGATTTAGAATTACGTTCGAAATTCCTCGAACGTCGCGTAAATCTTTTTCAATCACACATACACAGTTTTTCATTCTTTTCTTTTGTTCAGGAAGAACTCATCGATGATTACAAATCGTATATTTATCATCATCCGGACATCAATGCTCTTGTTTCCGATTTCGTTCAATCAGTTCTCATCATGAAACCGGACAATATTCTCGAATATGCCACTGAATTCTTCGCACCCTTCAACTCTCAAACAGCCGATCGATCTCTCTTTCGTTTTGCCGACGAGAAAATTCCCGTGCCTAATTCGCATATAAATTTACAATAAAAATCCAAAAAACCCTTTTGATTTAGTTGTTTTATTCGACTTAATAAGAAAGAAAGACACATCGAAAATAGACAACATCCAGAGTAAGAAGAAGAAGAAGAATTTGCGTGTACATACACACATTTGCTCCGAGTGTTTATACAAACAGGTTCAATCATCGTGTTGAATTTGGAATAGTGTGGTTTTGTTTCTCGAGAGAATTGAAATACAAAAAGATGATACTGTTTGAACAACGACACATTATGAAAGGCATGTACAAAATACACGAATTGAGTTGTTGTTGCGGTTTTTATGTACATTTTTTTTTCTTTTGTTATACGCAGAGAGATAATACGAAAGATGAGAGTAAAAACAAGAAAACTGCTACTGTTCTAATTACAAAAAAAGAAAAGAAGAAGAAGAAGAGAGAAGATTTTCTATGTGTGCGTGTGTTTGTCTTTATTTGCTGTTTGGAATAACGAAGAAAGAAACGACTAGCAAATACACGAGTTATGATTCTCAAATAAAGAAAAACAAACGATTTTTTTTTGTTCGACAGATAAATGATCACAACACGGAAGCACCCGCTGCTGACTAGACAAGAGAACCACACGAGACGTTTTTTTTCTATTTGTTGAGTTGTTCGGAACTTGTGAATATTTGTGAATAATTATCAATAATCGCTTGAATCAATGGTTTCGCTTTTTGACACGTTTGTTCAGCCGTACGAAGATCACGAAATTGCGGTTGAAACAGATTTGGCCACCATAGAACAGCGAGATTCGATGAATCCATATGAGTCGAAGCAGCATGTTGTGAAACACTAAATCAAAAACAAAACAATCGAATAAAACAAAAAAAAGAAAAATAATTACAAATGAAGATGTTTGAAGATGAATTTGATTGTTCGATATTGAAGATCATTGGTACGAGAAAGAGCTTTTCGTAATGGAATAAAATTTTGTTCACGTAATTGATCGACTAAAAACGAGAATAAAACCAAAGTTCATTCGATGAAACAACAATTCATTACTCGTGAAATTTTGACATTCATCGAACAGTTCCAATGACAGCAATGGTTCATCGAGTTTTCTCATCATGTCTTTCAACGCCGTTGCCACAGCACTCGCTGGAATTTGCAGTAAACGAAGGTCAAACGTCGGATCTACGAAAGTATTTCAATATCGAAATTCAGTTCATTCAGTCGGATATTTCTACCTTCGGACAGTCTATTAATCACTAATTCAACTTGATTCTTATAGCCCGACACTCGATAGAGTCCTTCAGTGGCTAAGCCGTATTCTTCAATGAATTGAATGCATTTTTCGATGAACAACGGTACGCCTGACTGTGGCGATAGAATGCAACGATTCAATGTGAACCGTAATGGAAGATGTTGATGAGAATTCTCCAGGGATGATAATGGAGAATTGTTCGATTGCGATGAAGACGAGGGCGTTGATGTCATTGTAGCTTTGAATGAAGGAAGCGGTGGAGAGGAGATTGAAGCAATGGTTGTTGCAGGAGAACGAGATTTTAGTTCGTTTTTCTAAAAACAAAATGTTGTTTGTGTTGGATCGATTAGGACAAACGGTGATTACATCACGTCGAGATTGAGCAAAGTATTGTAATTGACGACGAATCCAATTCGCTGTTGGTCGTTCTTCGAGTTCTTCTATTGACGTATTCTATTCGAAGTCAATTTTCAAATAAACGAACAAAAATATCGTAAAATTTACTTTGCTATCTTTGGTATAATCGCCAACACTCGAATCATCTTCATTGGATATAACGACATTCGATGACGACGATGGTTCAGGTGCGATGCTGACTTTCGTTGTTTCTTTGGAATCTAAATGCCGAGAATAGAATGAATGACTTTTATTATATTCTCAAGAGAGAGCAGTTCTGTATGAATAAGTAATATGACGCCTACCCATTCGAGAATCGATTCCTGAATCGGTTTGAGCTTGATCACAAGTTGCTTTCTTTCGTCGTTTGAAGCTGGGCCGACGTTTTTTCTTTTGATATTGCTGCTGTTGAACGCGTTTGTCGTCATCAACGCGAATGTCTTCATCTGATCCAGCTGAAAGAAAACAAACAATTGAATTCGTTGGTTTTCGACTTGATTTACTTTTCTTTAAGATTTCAGTGCTCGATGCTAAACCTGTGATATCATTTTGTTTCGCTCGAACACGTTTTGATTTCCTATCTGAGACTTTTCTCTGCAAAGTAACGGGATTCGTTTGTGAATTGACGTTTTGCAAGGTTGTCGACGATTCATGTTGAGTTCGTCGATGTTCATCACTCGAACTTTCAACAGACGAATCTGAAAAAATAATTGTCAATCGAAGAATTAAACAGCTTTTGAAATCGAATTCTAACCTCGAGTTTTCTTCGACGAATCGGTTATCGATTCATCGATTGTACTGCTATGATTTTGATGTTGTTGATGGGCTGTAGGCGGTGATGATGATGAGGAATTGACGGGATGTAAATCGTCTGTGTTATTGTTAATTAAAACAAGTGATGGATCATCTTTTTGTTGAACTGAAAACGGTGTTGCAACTGATTCGTTGAATTCGATGATTTCCGGCGTGGCCAGTGGAACTTTAACGTGAGAAGCTGTTCGATGTTTGTATAAATGAAATTTCATGTCTTCTGACGTTGATAATGTCGTTGGAATTTCGTTTATTCGTCGGCGTGTTGTTAATGACTAAAGATAGAGAATTCTTCTTCTTTTTCCTGTTTTTTTATTTTCTATTATTCGACGCATACACTTTCGTTAGTTGTATTATTGCCGTCCGTTGATTGGTAAGTCGGGCCATCAACTAAAGAAAGATCAAAAAACATATTTATTATGAATAATTTTTGATAAATGTACAAAGAAAAGACAAAAAGAAAAGAAACGCCCGTCTTGTTGAAAGCAACAGCAGCAGAAGCAGTGCGTGTGCCAATAGAAACTTGTCAACAGTTGACAAAAAAAAAACGAGAAGGGCCAGTTATGTTTTCTCTTTCTGATAACAAACGTCTGGGTTTATTATTGCTACTTGACTTATTTTCTTTTTCTGTGCAGGAGGCGTCGGCGAACGAATAGACAGTCAATTGACGAGAAACATAGAATTATATATATTTAAAAAAAGGAGAAGAGAGATTTTCATTCAGGAAACCCACCGGAAAAACAATAGTTCTCGACTTAATCGAATCTGTGAAGAGCCAACAAAAACAACAACAAAAAGGTCAAGCTACACTTAAGACTTAGAGATTATTTCAAACAATAAAAGCATACAGATTAACAACACAAAAGCATTATATTCGCTACTTTACCGTTAAATGTTAGATAATTAACTAGAATATAAAGAAAAAGAGAATGTGTATGTCTAGCTAAGATATCTAATTGAACTATGAAGTTAACAGCTAAATGTTAGTCGAGATTATTGATGACGTACTCGGATGCTCGATGAGCTTAGCAAAACGCATGCTCGTCGATTTTTTGAATTGTTGATGTTGATCATCGTAGATCGACGATGCCGAGGCAGATGTTGGAGAAAGTAGACCGAGATTAGTCACAGATGGATCGACGGGTGTCGGTGGCACCAGTGTCGAGACAGATAAATACGGATACGAACGGTGAGCAATCACTATATTCATCGAAATTTCAAAAAATCAATCAACGTTTCTTTTTTCTCTGCATCGATCTTTACTTTGTTCGTAATTCGTCGGTGTTAATAACGAACTAGTATGTTTAGGCGAATGTTCATTGGATTTACTCGAGAGAATCAATGAATTGACTCGATTATTATGCGTTGTATTTATCAGTTGTTGGCGTTGATCTTGACTATACGTCATGAGATCGTTTGTTGACGAATGTGTCAAACGATTTGTGCTAAAAAAGTACATCGTAATCAATCTCATTTCAATAATACACCCTCGTTTGATTTACTTGAAATATGAGGTCACACCCGCGAGTAAATCTTCGGCTTGTTGAGGTTCATTAGTATTCCGATATTTACCCGAATAACATTGATTCAAAAACGACAGGAAATGAGCTAAACAAACGAACGAACGTTTTCTTCGGTTTCAGTAATCCAAACAAGAAAAATTTTACATTCGAAAAGATTTCGAATCGTTCCACTGTGACATTGAACACAGTAGTCGGATTGATAGTGTTTCTTGATGTTCGAGAGAGACGAATCTTTGATCGAACAAAGAATGTAGATCGGTGGTGGATTGATGATTGTTCCGTTGGTTTGTTGATTTTCTTCGGGGTTTTTGAGTAAATTAGTTTGGAGGATTGTCGAAATGTGTTTTTCCAAATATCTGAAAGGCAAATGTTGATTGAGGTCTTGTGTTCGAAGTCAAAAGTCAACGATTTACGTCATTGTATTCACAGCTGCTTTCCGATCTCGATCGTAGAACAGAATAAATCCATCGAAATCAGTTAGATTATGAGCAAATAACGAATGAAATGAGACAGGAATCAATTCAATCTGAAGATTTCAGTTCGATTTTAGTTGAAAAAAAAAACAACAAGAAAACTTTACTTTTCGGTTCATTTGTCCGATGAAAGTATTGAAAATAAACGATGCATTTCCATATTCATTTGTAACCATCAATGAAAATCTTGCGGCTAATTGAGAAAAGAATGTTTCGATATCATTCGAATCACCTCCGCACATAAAACAAAGTAAAATTCGAAGATCAAACGAAGTTTTAACTGGAATTTTGTCGATTTCGTTCAACAACTGTTCGAGAGGAATGTTTGGCGTGGAATCAGTTTCGATTTCGACAAATGGAATTACTAAACACAGAAATTTCAGTACGAATTGACATCGAATTTGAAGATTTACTATTGAGATTTAGTGGAAAATTTGCTTCGAGAAGTTCGCGGCCATTTCGAGAGACAATTAAACAGCCTGAAGAAATGAAATAGAGAGAAATTTTAGTTGATCGAACGTTTACCATCGATTTGTTGAGTTTTTTTGATATTATTCAATGTCCAGAGATGAATTTCGTGTTCGTTTATCAGTGAAACATCACTCTGAAATCGAAATTCTCGAATAAATAAACAAGATTTTCGTTTTATCTTACAGAAAGTATTCGAAGGTAATTATTCATATCATCATCAGTTCCACAGATGAGAAGGTTTCTAAATAGATAAATTTTTTTTTGAAGAAAATTCGATGATTTCTTTCGAGAAAATACTTTTTTGAATCTTTTTTCAATGAAGTTTTCGTCAAATATTCATTGAGAATACGAATATCAGCACATGTATCTTCCATTGGACAATTAATTTCCAATGTTTTCCTACAAATTCCTTCGGATTCGTCGTTATTCGTCGAAATTCTTCGCGAATACGGACAAAAATTCTCATCAACATTGCCATTTGTCGAACACAAACTATTCGTCAGCGATTTTTGTCGTTTAAACGCTCGTTTATGTTGTTTCAACACTCGATTGAAGTTTTTCTTCGTCGAATAATAAATCGAATCATACAAAAAATGACAATGACACATAATCAACCGATGTCGATCGGTGTCTCGATTGTTCAACGCCTGATATCGTTGATCGTGTTGAATCTGTTGAAGAATTTCCTTCTCGAATATTTCATCGATGATAATCGTCGTCAATTTCCTATCGTTGATCGTCGTTGCCGAATTCATTTGCTGAAATGTTTGAAGGAAAATATCGAACGATTCGAATAGAAGTTCGACGAATTTCAAACAAATCAATCGATACAAATGCGATTGATGATAGGCGAAGACACGCAAACGATCCTGAGCGTTGAGAGATTCGTAACATTCTCGGCCGAGAAAGTAAACGCAATCTTTCTCATACGAATGTCCGTATTGAACGAGACCAGCTTGAGAAAATCGATTCAAAAGATCGAAAAACGACCGACAATTCGAACGACGCGTTTGCTCCAACTGTCGACTGTTGATATACGATTCAAAACAAAGACGTGCTTCAGGTGTTTCAAGCAGATCATCAGGAATGACGAGATTTGACGAGTCTTGAGTAGTTTGTTCGGCATCTGACCACAACGAAGATGGTATCACAGTTGATGAATAGCAAGGATGTTTTTGCATTTGTAAACGAACATAATCCCAATTTCTTGAGAGTTTAGATTTCTGATCACTGAGTAGTAACTCGACAATTGGAATTAACCTCTCGTTGATTAATCTTTCTCTTGACATTCGTTTCAACTCGTCGATATGTTCGTCAAACGTCTGTTCGGCTTGTTGTTTGCCAAACATATCGACGTAGTTCTTCACACTCGTGTGATGTTGCCAACTAGTCGAAAATTTCGACCAACTATTCGTTCGATAGTCTGTCACATGTCGAGTCAACAGAATTCGGTATTCCGCTTGAATGACATGTTTCAACGACTGCTCGTTTTTGCAAGCATCGTCATATGACAATGGAAGAGCTTTCGATTGCAAAGGTTTCTTCGGTTCATCGCAAACATAAAGAGCTAATTCGAGAACGCCGTGAATGTTGATATGTTCGTGAGCTGATGTGTGAATTATTGGAATGTTGAGCAGTAATTGTGAGTCGCTCGATGTCGACCGACGGATCGAGTGTTCGAATTGGATGGCGAGTTGCGTTTGATTTTCGATGAGATCGTTTTTGGTTGTGATGAGAATCACGGGCCGACGAATTTTGAATAATGAATGAAGAAGAAAGAGAAGATCGGAGATTTGCTTCGATGAAGATAAATCGTGAATGCAAAGGAAAGCATCGATACTGAGTTTATCTTTTGGAAATGTTTTTAGTTGAGGATAATCAGAAGTTTTGGAGAATTTGTCTTCGGAACGTAAGGTTAAGGTTGTTATGCGTTTGATATAATTATCATAGTGTTCATTATCATCAATAGCTATCGTTGAATGTTCAATTAAATGAAAAAGAGCTTCACGTTTCTCATCTGAACGTCGATGTCGAACAGATCCCCAGTAAAGCCAATGAGCATTGGAATGAGATTGATGTTTGGATAACGAGATTCGATAATTATCAATATTCGAATCGATCAGACGTTTACATAGTGAAGATTTACCTGATAATGGATTGATACTAACTACAGCTAGAGTATATGTTGGTGGTGATATTGATGAACTTGTTAACCCGCTTGAAACGATTGCGGTAGTTTTCGACATGATATATTAGCCATTCAAGGACATGCCGAATGAGAGTATGTACGAATGAAGAATGAAGGAGAAAATGAAGAGAAAGAAAAGGAGAGAGAGAGAGAGAGAGAGAGAGGAAAGAAGAAATATCTAAAAAATATAAGTGATTTACTTTTTTTTCTTCTTCTTTACAATGTACAGGTGTTGTTAAATAGAAAAGTAATCAATTTTTACTGGCGAAAGAAAAAAGAAATGCGTAAAACGAACAATGACACGACGATATTTATATTTATATTCGTACTTGTCATTTTCGCTTTTCTTTTTATCGATTTGTAATTCGAGAATAAAGAACGTGATAAATGAAAAAGGAGACGAATTGAATACTTAGTTTGAATGCAAAAGACAGAAGCCCTAAGGAGATATTCAAATAGAAGAAATCCGATGCGAAAGTCTCATTTCTTTTTATTTGTATTTTAATAATGGACATTGGACGCAAGCCTATCAATGAAAAAAAAATGTAATCATTTATATGATATTGTGTCTATAATCAAGATGAAATAGTTATGCGTACGAAGAAAATATGTTCTCATTTGAAGATTCATTCGAAAGAATTCTTTGTACATAAATTCACGCATGGAATTTTGAAAAAAAAAATAAAAACAAACAAATTGTTGACAAGTTCGAATGTGCATGATGATGAAGGAAGGAGAAGAACGCGAACTAATCGAAAAAAAAATTGATTGGCTAGAAATCAAAGCGACATATAAACTATTAAAAGATAATACTACTACGTGATAGCGCTATCTTACGATGTACTTAAAACAGATACATTTTTCTTTGTAAAACTAAACACTGACTTGATTTATGCGTTCCTCATGAAGCATATTTACAAGGAAAGTCTTAGATTATATAATTTTATTTATTTGTTTTAATTAATCGTAATTGTATACAGACGACATCTACCGATCAAATAGGTTACATATATGATTTTTTTTCTTTTCCTTTCCTTATCGCTATGTCGTTTGACAAGAGCATGATAGTCAAATTTGTATACACAGACGTCTATCAATGTTCATTCAAATAAACTATTATATATCGTCTGAAAATAGACTAAAAAACTAACACGTTCTCAACGGACTAAATTATGTATAGGTTAGTTTACTATAAAGAAATAAATAGTCAAATGATGCCCGTCTAATGTTCTCTCTTTCACAAACGGCTATTCAATAGTTAGAGACAAATAGACCGTAGTAGCCTAGATTTGTTAGTGAACAAGGCACCGTCCATTCTGGCTGAAGTAAAAGGACATCCCCTGAGAGTATAAATAGCACCCATTTCTTTTCATTAAAGTATAAAATGGCTGACACACTACCTAATCTAACCAAAAAGACTCTGGTGAGTCGAGCTCATCAGAGATCGTGTAAGTTCATTTAATAAGACGAAACGTTTGACAGACTAATGAGTTTGTTATGTTTCGTTTTAGTATCAACCGGCCGCGCCCCAATTTGCTGCTGATCCACCGTCCGCACCCCAATTTGTTGCTCAACCAGCTGCATCTTCAGCTGCTGCTCAACTGTCATCACAAGTTGGCCCACTGACGGAGTGGGATTACATGGGACTTCGGGTTAGCCGGTTGGAAGAACAGCTGTCCGAAATGAAGCAGCAGCTGGAGGGACTGCTGCGCGAAATTTTGCAGCAACAGGTGCGGCAAACCGAGCTCCTGAACTCGATTTCCAGCCGAATAAACGGCTGCGGATTTTGGCCCACGTTTTTCTCCAATGTGGCTCTTTTTCTCGCTGCTTGTGCAGCATTGTTTTCTGTATTTTTTTTATTTAAATAAATAAATCAATTAAATAAAAATTTTGTTTTTGTTATTCAGCCTCAAAAATTGTAACTGATGAACGAGTGAGAGAGAGAAAAAAGGAAGAAGAAACGGTAATTCGAGAAAGAAAAGAGAAAAAAGGGCTTTTATTCTCGTTTTGTTATTTTTCTTTCTTTCTCTTATGTTTTGTCGTTAGAGATGTGTCATGCATATAAATCGATGATATGATTTCGAAGAGTACATGGTTAAAATTATTCATCTCGACCCGACTGAATACAATTAATTCATTGTTTTTATTTTCTAGGTTTTTTCTTTTCATCATATCTATTTTTTCTTTTAATGTGATAAAGTACGAAAGAAGTCATGTAGAAAATGTTATTAGAACCGAATTATTGCAGTTGTACTGGTAAGACCTTGACTAATTTTTAATCGGCATGATTACGAGTTTTCCGGTGATCTTCGTAGCTCATCAAACACGAAATTTACCTGATAAAGGCAAACAGAGTGGTAAGAGAAAATTACTTTAAATGTTCGAGAAATTTTATTGTTTGAACTACATATAATTACTAAATCTACGAACTTTGTTAACAAATACGAAAATGAAAAGGAAAACAATAATTTGAATTAGTTGATTTCCATCTATCTTAATCATGATCTTTATTTTCATCTGGTACTACTAAGAATAATTTTTGTAAATAAATGGTAGTCCATTGACTGATTTTCTGAAGTGACTTCGGTGGTTTCAACACAAAAAACCAATAAACAGGCAAACCAGAAAGTAATATAAGTATACCAACTAAAATATCAGCTGGATTAAACAGCATATTGATTAATGTTAGAAAACCCATTGCAACAGTGTATACGATCGGTGCAACAACACCAGCGTTGAATGGACGAGGAACATCAGGCATTGTCCGACGAAAAACTAATACACTTGCAGCACCACATAAACAAACGAGCCAAGTACTGAAACTTAGATAACCAAGAAGTCGTTCAGCATTACCAACGAGAACGTAAATAATACCTGTAAAACCAAGTTTATTTTTCAATGAATCGATACAAAATGGAATGAAAATTTACCGAGTATTCCTTCGACAATACACGGGATAACAGGTGTCAATCGATTGATATGAAGATAAGCAGAAACAGTTGGAAGAAGACCATCACGGCCAGCAACAGAAAACATACGTACAATTGAGAAGATTTCTACAAACAGGCAAACAAAAATCGATCGACAATTCAATCTTAGTTATTTTCATACGTCCATTGAGACCACCAAGTGCTGATAGTGAAACAAGTAATGGCATAATAAATCCAAATGGTCGATAGATATTCTCGGCGAATGTAACCGCAACAGCGTCAGTCGTCATGATTTCGCTTGGAGTCATTGCAGTGAAATATGCACTATAAGCAAGTGCATAGAGAATTGTACTTGCAACAATCGACGACATAATTGCTATTGGAAAATTTCGTTCCGGTCTTTTTAATTCTTCGATTGCATTCGAAAGATAATTCCATCCCGAGTAAGGATATAAACCAATATAAAATGCAATCGCAAGTTTTTTTACACTCGTATCCGTATTTGCAAATGGTTCGACGAATACGTCATGATGACCTCGTGTCAATTGATAAATTCCAAGACCAATCACAAAAGTTAATGATAGAATCTTTCCATAGAAAGCAGTATTTTGCCAAACAATCGATCCACGAGTCGACATTAAATTCAACAAAGTAAATAGCATAATAAAAAAACAAGCAAGAGCAATGACAGCACCTGTTGGAGGTGAACATGGACTATAGATCGGTTGAAGTAAATAAACTGATGCAGTTATTGCATTGACAGCAATGATTGCTGGACGTACACAACATATTTCACTCCAAACTCGTAGAAAACCTAAACTAATCCATCGAATATTTGTCAAAAGCATATTTTCTGTTTACCAGCCCAATCACCAAATGCCATTTTAATGTACGTATAATCGCCACCTGAACTATGGATCATTGTTCCTAATTCAGCATAACATAAACATCCGGGAATCGAAATGAGACCGCCAATTATCCAAACGAGAAGTGATAAGCCATAAGATCCTGAGTGAATCAGTTAATGATGAATCAATGAAAATCGATCGAAACTGAATTACCTGTGCCGAGAAGAACACCACGCGGAGAAATGAATATTCCTGAACCAATAATCGAGCCAATTAACAGAGCAACACCGCTCATAAAACTTAATTTTGGTTTCTGTGGAGCCGCATTCGCTTTATCTTCGCCCATATCAATTGTACCTTGCCGTCCTATTCGCTCTCTCTACGATACTTTTTTTTATGTCGACATGCCTATTCAAAATACATACAAAAAACCAAATAAAACGCTCGAGTGCCTGACTGTATGCATCATTAAATCACTCGAGCATGACTAAATATGTGCATTAAAATCATCGTATGGCTCATTTTTCGGTCGATTCTATTGATTTATTTAAATGCTCATATATTTCAAGAATAACAAAAAAAGACAATGCTAGTTTTCAACAGACACACACACACACAGGCAAAAGAAGTGGTAAGACAAGATGATTCTATTGTATTCGCTGTACACATATATTTTGAATATAATAAACATGCAAGACAATGATTATATTTAATATAGGTACGAGAAAGAAGATTTAGTCACTGTAGAAAAAGTGTAATCTGACGTCATGATTGAAAGTTTGTAGAAGTTGAATAACATAGCGATAATAGGATAAGTGTATAATTACATTTGACTAGAATAAATAGATTGGTTTTTCATTCACATAAAGGTTCAACATAATTGCCCTAAAATTGAAATAGTTTGTTTTCTTTTTAATGTATAAGAAATTATTTACGGGGAAAAGACCGCGAATGCCAGGTTCGATAACACCTTCAAACCAACCGTCGTCATTTTTTGCAACAATATAAATAATCGTATCTTCTCGAAATGTTAATTCATCATCACGAGTACTCTCGTAATCATAACACGCAATAGCCTATCAACAAAGAAGAAGAAGAAGACGAACAATAACAAACATTTGATTGTTTTCAAAATCACAAACCATTTCAAGGTATTCTTCAGGTGCCCAATCAAGATTTTCAAAACGTCGACGAAATCCTCGTGTGCTTTTTCTCGGCAATGTTGTCGTTGCTTCAAAGAAATGATTAGGTGCTGCAGGAATAAACTGTGGCAAATACGATTGTTGAGCCATATATTGAGATTCATTGCCATTTTGATGTTGACCATTATTCTCATAATTATCCATATGTATTGGAGCTCGAGCTGAACCAGGCGGTTGACTTGCACCTCGTGATCGAACTGAACCACCGTTTTCTACCATCGCACCCGTATATCGATTCATATGACTCGTATTAAGAATTCCATTATGTCGTGTAGCGTAGACATTCTCATTGTTCATCATCATTAACATTTGATTGTAAGAATTTTGTTGACGATTTCCATGGGGATTATAAGGATTTCCATTGTTCATTATGAGATCATGTCGACTAGCGTAATCAGTTGGAGGAACAACAGCAGGTGTCGGCTGTTGAAGTGACGTACGTTGTGCATAGATCAAAGATGCGTTCGCTCCACTAGCTTTTGACAAACTAACACTTGCATTTTTCAATGACGGAGGTGTCGATGGTGGTGGTTGCTGTTGAAGACCATTGCCATAGATCATATGACGAGATTTGTTATCTTGTGGTGAGAGACGAACACCGTGACCGATGTCGTCGAGAATCGAATAGTCTAATGGTTTTCGAATGTATCGAACGAGTTTCTCTGGATTATTTGGTTTGATGAACAGGGGTTGTCGACCTAAAGTTTTATTTGTTGTTAATGTGCCGATTTCTCTTCGTGCAACTTTTTCTTTATGAACATTTGTATCTTCGCTTAGATCGTTTAAATTCGATTCTAATTCATTGAATTGATTCGATTGTAAGTCTAAGAATTGTAGAAATGACGTCGCAATTGTGTTTATTTGATAGGCAACACTTGCTAACGCTTGAATCGCATAGTTCTTTGTTTCTTCATAAACACGAGATTTATCATGATTTGAAGTGTTCAAATAATTATCTTCACAAAAATCAGCGACTTTAGCAAGATTCGATATATTATCAGCGAGATTTCCTTTCAAAGATGGTAATTCATTCTTAAGAATATAAGCTAGATCTTGAAACGGAGATGGTTCCATGATCAAATTCAACAAAAGTCTAGAAGAAAAACAAAACGAATCATTCACTTCTTCTTCTGTGTACACTCATCACGCTCGCCATTGTGCTGCTTCACAGCCTCTAATAGAACGAAGAAAGAGAAGAGGGCGTTCAATCTCGATGATATACAATGAACTTTTGCTTTTCTTGTATTAAAAATTTATTTATTTGTTTTAACATACACGAATATGCGACAAGAACTACATTGAAAAAAAGACACAAGTGATTAACTAAAAAAAAAAGAAGAAAAGCTGAAATGATATATGGAGTGAGGAGAAAATTTTCATATAGTATTCGGTTAAATATATGAAAAAAAAATAGAAAGAGAGAGAACGGAAATAGGATTAATTTGATAATGATAGAAGAAATATGTACATACATGAAAAGGCACAGTTTAGTTTTTCGAACAGAAAAAAAAGACAGATTAACACCGGCACATCAGAGTAGAGCAGCAGATCTTTCGAGTTTTTTTTTTGAGAAAAGAATAAAAATAAGAACATGAAACATAAAATAGAACCATACAACTGCTCCCTGATTTCGCAACAAGCACAGAAGACACTCACACTTTCACATATCAATATTTGTCTATCTAATATTGATTTCAAATTTATCATGTTCATTTGGCATTGTACTTGAGAGTACCATTCTAGAAGAAGACACGAGTTTTGCCCATGATTGTCAAATTCAAATGAGACACAATTAAACACATAAAGTCTAATATGTAAAAAGCATTAAGAAGCGCGTGTTCTACGTCAATGAACGACAGCAATTGGAAGAAGAGAAAAGAAAATCCGAGTGTGCAATGTGAACAAAAAATCGAAATAATGAAAAATATGTATTAGTGAAAGCATGAGAGTGCCGCCGTGCGCTTATCGGTACGATGATGTTGATGAATGAACTCCTACTTGAAGAATGGCTGGACATTGTTCGAGAATTTTAACGAGTAAACTATCGGTGTAGTTTTCGAGATCTTTCAATCGAGTATCTCGTTTTTTCAAAAGATCCGATTGATAAGCAATGACATGTAGAAGTTCCTGAAATACGAAAACGTTTCATTTATTTTTCTCAATCGATTGATTATCATACTTCACGATCGAGATAATCGAGTTCTTGACGAACTTTCGGATGAACAGGCGTACTTCGAACATCCTCATAACCAAGCACGCAAAGACCGTTTTCACTAGGTTTCTTAGTATTTAAAGTTGAAGGTTTTGTTGCGTTTTGCGGTGAATCTAAACGAAGATTTTCGTTGATAATGACAAAAAAAAACTATTTGTTTGTTCTACTTTTGAATGATTGTTCACCGACAATATCCGGTAATGCCGTGCCCGTGTTTCTTTCCGATCGATTTTGAGTATAACCATTCATGAATTTATTATTCGATGAACCATCGAGCTGAAATTCGAAAACAACAAACATTAATTTCCAACAATCCGTAAGCCGAACACGACATGAGTAATATAAATAGATAAATACACATATGAACATGCAATGATATACGTATAAAAACTTTTTTTCTACTGAACTTAAATCACATGCAGATCGACAGGGAATATTAATATTCAAAATAATATATATATATATAGATATGTATAGATATGGTCTGATGTGATAATCCCATGCTGTTTTTTGTTCTTACAAAAGTCTCTGTATCAAGATCGATACTCGGAGTTGCTATATCGTCGATGTCATCGAACGATAGAAATCGACTTCGAACAGTTTTGTCTGTTCGAAGTGTTGAATACTTCAAATTTATCGGACGGTGTTGATATTCCGAGGACAAGTGCTGGAAGAATAGAGACAAGTGTTCTCACAAATCCGATTTCATTTTGTTTCCCACAAGAAAAAAGAAATCACTTTCACATTCTCATACAGTGCAAATCAGAGAGAGAGACAGAGAGAAAAGTAACATCCGTGTAAATTACCTCGGAATATGATTGCTGCATAATATCCTCCTTTGGTTGGATTTTTCGTTTCACCGAAGAACGAATACTGGACATACGCTAAATGAAATCAGGTCGATAAGATTTTATCAATAAGCAATTTCGTTTCAGACACAATCACGACACACATACACATACGTATATATATATATATGTAGCAAATAGCAGCAAACAAGACAAGTCAAGTGTATTATATACGTGCAGTAAGACATGCAAATTTAGATTAATATGATTAATAAAACTAGGGAACTACGAAATTTTAAAATGTTTAGCGAAGAGAAGAAGAAGAAGAGGCGAATTTTGTTTTATAAATATTTAAAGATGTATATGTATGTGTATGTATGTGTGCGTATATGTACGACTACGCGATACTTACCTCTAATTTGCCCAATAGTTCATCGACATCTTCATCGATCGAGTCGTTTGAATCGTCTAAATGACTTTTCATTGATTCGCTATGTTTTGTTGTTGTCGAAAGTGTGACAGTTGGCGATGGAGTTGTTTCGATTCTTGACGATGAAAGCGAAAATGACGGCGTTTGAACCTCATCAGTATGTACAGGTGAGGTTTGTTTCGGTTCTTTCAAATGACGATTTGATTTCGATTCGGTTGGTTTTTGTGGCGGAGAAATAATCGGAACAATCGGAGCAGTTTTTTTCGTTTGACTTTGTTGTTGTTTTTCTTGTTTGAATTTATTAAAACAATTGTCGAAATCGATTTCGTCGATAACATCTTGTTGTGATTGTTTCGATGAACTTGTGCCAAAGCCGAATTCATCGGTATCCATCGCTTCTTTGATTGTCGTTAAACCGAACAGAGAATCAGGTGACGGTGTGTCTTGTTCTTTGATTTTCGTTAGTGATGAATCGTTATTCACCGATGTTTTATAGTCATTAATAGCGTCAAATGCAGCTTCGATATCGTCACCTGTCACCGAAAAACTTCGACTATTTTCTGTCGAACGCAATGGCGAAGTGTTATTTGGCTGAGATTTAGGCGTGACAACTGTTGGAACGGACGTTGACGGCGATGGTTCTTTTGTTTTCTTTCGACGAGTAGAATTTCGTCGTGGTGGTAATTCATCACCAACGAGAACTTCACGATGTTGTGGCGGTGGTTGTTGTTCTTGTTGTTGTTGAACTTGTGAACGAACAGGAGGCGATGGAGTTGATGGTTCATCTCCACCGTACATCGAAGCGGAATCAAGAATTGATGATGTATCATAATCAGACGTAACTGAACGACGAGACGAATACGGTGTTCCTGTACCTAAGGTCGAACCGAGTCCACTACTCGAAGCACGAGCTGTCTGTTAAAAAGCATAGCTTCATAGTCAATAATTCAACAACAATAAGCAGAAGAAGAACAAACGGAAGAAAATTGTCAAGAGAAGTACGTAATCATATTTAAAGAAAAATATGTCTACTCACACATACATACATATAGGATATACAGTCTCTCTCAAATTCCTTAGATTTCTTTTCTCATTCGGTTTTGTTTTAATGATATTTGACACAATAGCGTGTACATAATGTAGATGAAGGGCTTCACACATGCAATCAATGGGATAAAATAATGATCAACACATATTCATGCATGTCAATGGGACAAAGACAAAACAAGTATGCTAACTTACGTCATCTTCCCGTCTATTCAAGGACATGGACTATAGCAAAGCTCGGATTAATCAAAAGAAACTTTGAACAACCAATTGCGTTTACATACCTTCTTATGTTGCGATTCAACATGATGATTATTATTATATGACATACTGTTCAATGACATATGTGAACCAGCAATTGACGTTGACTAAAAATAGAAAAAAAAACAGATTTAATTATAAATTGACATGCGACTTTTATTTAAAAAAAAGAAAAGAATCAAATTAATCGAGTAGAAAGAAATGAAGCAGCATGATTAATGCAAACCTCGTTGAAATTTCCCAATTAGTTGTGAGAACTATAGATGAAAGCTGTGAATTAGTACAAGAAGAAGAAGAAGAAGGATATAAATGAAAAGCCAGTTATGTTAGTGCGTGAGTTTATTTTGTCGACACCATTTAGACAAATGATCTCGCTCACCTCTGATGCGGAATCATCGAGAAAATCTCGTACGTTAAACGTACTATCTTCTCCGCCACCTAACCGACGACGCTGTTCAGCTAACTGGAAAAAAACAATGCGATTTTTTTGGTAATTTCGTCTTGTTCTCATTCCCAATTGTTGAGTCAAAAAGAAAATTTACGTTCTTTACCTGATTTTCACCATTATGAACATCTTGTTTTCGATGTTTCGACGCAGATTTTAATTTACCACCTATAAAACAACACGAATTTAATATGATTAATACAAATATTTTCTCAGATCAAATTCGGTGTTTTTTTTGTCTTTTGTGATACGAAAAAACATCGAAATGTTGTTTTTTTTCTCTAAATTACACGCCCAACGATTTAGTCGCTATCCTTCGAGACGAAATTCAAGGTTAATTAACAAGAAATAATACTCGTCGCCGAATTCTCATGAGAACTAGTCGATCGTTTGATAGATTACCTAAGGAATGTTTGATATCTTTTAATGAAAGATGCTTTTTCTTAGTTGCTAAATCTAAGACACTGCCAGTTGTGTTATTTTTCGAATAGAATTGTAATGAAACATCGATTTCTCCACGTTCTTTATCATATTTGCCATCTTTATTGGTTAGTTTATGCCAACTAAATGAAAATCAATAAAAAAAAATGCTTTCGATTGAATATCGAAATTCCTCTACCTTCGATGAACATGGTCGTAATCTTGCAAATCACGTAGAGAAACATAAGCACGACCGATGAAATCACCTTTCGATAAAGCATTTTTGTTATTGCGATAGACGGTTAATTTAATTGTTGCATCATCAACAATAGCCCTACGAACGTGTTCATTTATTTTATTGAATTATTAGATCGGTATTTTTTGTTTTATCTTTCTTACATATCACATTGTTCTTGCCATTCAGGTGAACAGGTTTTTTCTTTAACAGCAGTAACAAATTTTTCTTTTCCCATGGATATTGTACAAAAAGTATCGATTCCTTAACGAAGAAGAAAAAAAAATTATAAATTACAGTTTGATGTGTGAGGGTGTTGTTTTTCTCTTACCACCATGTTTGCCTTTATCAGGTAAATTTCGAGCTTGATGAACTACGAAGATCAATGGAAAATTCGTAATCATACCGATTAAGAATTAGTCAAGGTCTTACCAGTACAACTGCAATAATTCGGTTGTAATAGCATTTTCGACATGATTTAGTTTATTTTGTTTTGTATTTTATCACATTAAAAGAAAAAATAGATATATAAAGAGAAAAAATCTAGAAAATAAAAACAATGAATCAACTATGTTCGGTCGGGTCGAGATGAATAATCTTAACTATGTACTCTTCGAAATCATATCATCAATTTATATGAATGACACATCTCTAACGACAAAACATAAAAGAAAGAAAGAAAAATAACAAAACGAGAATAAAAGACCTTTTCTCCTTCTGCTTTTTTTTCTCTCTTTTCTTTCGTTCTTTCTTCCTTTCTTTCTCGACTCACCGTTTCTTCTTCGTTTTTTTTCTCTCTCTCTCTCTCGTCCGTCCGTTACTAAAGTAAAAAATGAATATTCAATAGAAGACGATAGTGATTGTAACAGGCGAACAGTTTTAAATGGAAAGAGAAAGACTAATCACGCGAACAGAAGCAATACATACGTATGTGCATGTAGTCTTTTCTCGCGTTAAAATCATGAAATATTACTAGAAAAACAATTCCTTGAGGAAGAGAAGAAAGAAAAATATCGAAATACAATCGTTGAAGTACACCTATGAGTGATTGAATCGCTGTAAAACATATTATAGAAAGAAGAAAAAGAAAAAGGAATGCAAACAACCTACGAAAAGAGTAACCAGGTGTGAGATTAGATACTTCAATGAATAATCAGCAGAAGAAGAAGAAGATGAAATGAAATGTAACAGCTGGTTAATCTTTAATCTGACGTAAGAGAAGAGTCAATAGAAAATCGATCGTGTGCAACATTGTCCCTGATTTAGTGCAATGAAATCAAAGATCATCAAGATTGACTTTTTGAAACCAACGATAAAGTATAAGCATGCATTTACAAGTCTACTCAACATTGTGCAAATGAATATACAAAGAGAGAGAGAGACGAACGACGACGACAACGACGACATTAAGCAAATAATGATAGAATGACCTTTTTCAATAGAGATCGAACAGACTTCTACTCATCAATTCTCTCCTTTTGTCTCTAGTTTTAACAATACTAAACAAATACGAAATAACTAAAGATCGACATTCTTTTAATCATCATTCATTTTAACAAACAACAATGATCAGTCGTATTGACTATTTTGTCTTAATCACACGTTAAACTATCTCATTTAAGATGATATTTACAAACAAATATCTCGTTTAAACTAATCAATAGACATCGAGAATTATCTGAAACGAAACGAAATTTCGGTTAACAAAGTTCTTCTTTTTTTTTCTTGTTTTTCTTTAGCCTGTTTCTCTTTCGAACAAAGAAACAGCATTGAATAAAAGCAAAAACGAAAATAGATCAAAAAAAGTTTCTTTTTGTCTTCTTAAGGTGTAACACGTTTCGGATCACGTGGGAACATAGATGTTTTACGAACGTTTCCTAAACCTAGATAAAGCATAAGAACACGTTCTAAACCGATACCACCACCACCATGCGGTGGACATCCATATCGAAATGCATCGATATAACCTTTGATTTGATCAACATTGATATTATGATGTTTCACACGTTCAAGTAACAATTGAGGATCTACGCAGATCAATGAAGAGAAAAAAAACATCAAGACAATACGAAAAAAGTCCAATTACCGTGAATACGTTGTGCACCAGAGAGAATTTCTTCGCCACGAATAAACATATCGTAACTATTCGAATATTTCTAAACAAACATATCATAAAATCGAAGAATGTTTAAATAAATATCAATCTATCTACGGGATTATTTGCATCAGGCATTGTGTAGAATGGTCGTACAGCCAATGGATATTTATCAAGAATGTAGAAATCTGTATGATACTATGACAAACAACAAATTCGAATTGTTTACACATATTGAAAAATTTTACTTTTTTCTTGACGATACCACCTAAGATACGTTCATTTTCTGTTGATAAATCATCTTCATCACCCATTTTCACGCCAGCTTCGGCAAGTAATGCCAAACCTTCACGATATTCAAGCCGTAAACTATCAAAATTCATCTACTGAATATTCGTTTTTCGACAATCGACTGTCACTTACGCAGGTTCAATAAATTCGAATGGTTCACAAGGATATTGTTTATTAATAATGGCAATTTCAGTTGCAAATCTAAATCGATATTCGATTGTCAATCAATCGACGATTCGACTTATTAAACCTACCGTTCGGCAAGGCCTTTGAAGATTTGTGTGAATAGATCACCAATCGTATCAACGACTTCATGATAATGATAGTTAAATGCCATTTCAAGATCGAGACCAACGAATTCAGTTAAATGTCGATGAGTATTCGAATCTTCCGCTCGAAAGACTAAACACGATTTGTTCGTTTTTTTTTGTTCTGTCTAAGAAAAATCGATTTTCTACCTGCACCAATGGTGTAAACCTTTCCGAAATCAGCAGCAATCGCCATTTGTTTGTAAAATTGAGGCGATTGAGCGAGATATGCGTTCGATTTGAAGTAGGTTACTTGAAAGACATTGGCACCGCCTTCGGATGCAGCTAAAAACATTTTTCACAACGATTGAATTCGTTGACTTTTGAAAACTCAATTCGACAAAGTACCTGAAATGATTTTCGGTGTGTGAATTTCAACGAAACCTTTGGCATCGAGAGTATCACGGAATAATTTACAAACGCCAGCTTCAACACGGTAGATAGCTTGGTTAGCTGGTGTACGTCTACAAACAGTTTGTTTTCTTTCGTTCTCTCTTTTCTTTTTTTTTTTGAAGAAAATATTTACAAATCGATCACTCGATTGTCTAATCGAGTGTCTTGATTGACACGTGGACCAGATTCTTCGTTCGTTGTTGCATCATCTGCACGCATAGCGTCTTCAACTAATAAAGGTAATCGAGGTTCAGCTGAACTAACCACGAACACCTAAGAGATTTGGATGAACTCAAAGACAAAATCGAATGTCGAGGTTTTACTTTTTTAACTTGCAATTCAACATTTTTTTGTGTGCATGATTCGATTGGTGATGGTGCCAATGAAACTTCACTTTCAACATCAACAATACTTTCTTTTGCAATGCTATTTTATCACGAAAGAGAAAACATTTCATTTTCAATTGAATATTTTTGTTTTTTTTTGATGAATTTTACCCAGCTACGAATTTAACCATCTGTTTACTGACATTTTCATTGACACAGACAACTGCTTGAATAGTTGCTGATTGATGTCGAATGACAAGAAAACATTGTTTGCCTTTGCCTCGACTTGTATGAAGTCGACCACGTACCCAGATTGTCTGTTTAGCCAACGATTCATTAATATCACGTACGGCAATTAATTGTCGATCGAGTTTCTCCTTTGATTGAATCAACGGCAATGTACCATAGTTACCTTGAGCATAATCCTCTTCGGTTGTTGCAGCAACATTCTAAATCAAAACGAGAAACTGAATGATCGCTTCTTATTCATCGTTTTCAGTACTTGTTGTTGCTCTTTTGGTTTTTTTCCAGAATCACCGGATGCCATATTTCAAAATTATCTAGAAATTATTCAACCAATTGTCGAGTTTATATTGAACGACATGAGAACATTGGAAAAATCCCTTTGCATCAGATGGATGATGTAAAACACATGCAAGAGAAATGACGATGGTAAATTATTTGACCAATCGCTTTTAACAGAATTAGACTAAGCATTACAAGTGGTGACGAGAACAATATTAGTCTTATTGACGGAGGTTTTTTAATGTATTTCATTTCACAATTTCTATTCGAATAAACAAGAATGTCTTCATTTCTTTTTCGTAAGATTTTTCCTTCGCCTATGAAAGACTTCATTTGACACGAAATCTACTACTGGCATCTATCTTATTTCAGTTGACTGACTAACATATACGACACTCAATTCTAATCCAATGAAAAAGTAACTCATTCTTCCTTTCTTCTCTCTAGGAGTCATAAAGTCGTAAATAAGATTTCTTTCGTCTCTCGATTTCATACATTACGAATAAGAAAAGAAAAGAAAAGAAAAGAAAAGTTAAACTATTTTAAATTTATTTATTTATCATTTTAATTTTCTTCCGATAAAAATACCAACACCAACACCAACAGCAAAAGCAGCCACAGCAACACCTTTGAGCATTCTGATCTGCCGCTCCATCTTCTGTTGTTGTTGTTGAAGTTGTTGCTGCAGCTGCTCGAGAGGCGATGGTCGGAGGATCTAAAAAAACCATAAAGAGATTTGAAAAAAAATAACACGAGGAGTTAAATCTGTTACTTAACGGCATCTCTCAAAGAAAGAATATATAATATTTCTGTTAGTTTTATCTCATCGAATATTCTATGGTCGAATGGAATAGCGCTTTCCTGTCAATCCTGTCACTCCAATCATTGTTATACAGCAGATTGGAAAAATATCGTACTGGATTCACGCCGCCATTGTGATCGTTGATCATTGCTTGTTGATCAATAGTCATCAGGTCCTGCGCCTCTTGATCTGCCGTGGTTGAAGATGCGTCACTGTTGCTTGAGGTGTAAAGAAAAAAACGTTGGTTCTCTCGAAATTGATATGAAGAACGCAACATTTTTCTCGTTCTATCGTCTGCGTAACTGACTTATATCAGATAGGTTTATTTAGAGACTGCACATCTAAATGTTTTGGCCGTTTTCAATAAAATATAGTTTCGACCACAGCTGACTAAGGTTAAAGAACGCAAGATATATATCTATCCTTTACTTCATCCTCGTGAAGAACGGAAAAAATCTTCGCGGTTTAAGTGTTTCATTCTACATTTCTCTGAGGAATAAAAGATACGATTTAAAATTGAAATTAAATTTATTTAAATTTTATTTTTTAAGAACACGAAGAAAGATAAGGGCGACGATGACTGCCCCGGCGACTGCCGCGGTGACTCCCACGCCAACCACCGTGCGGTCTGAAAAGCCAACTTGAACTGGTGGTGGTGGAGGTTGTGCTGCTGCTGCTGGCTGCTGTTGTAATGTAACAGCTTCACGCTAAAACATAAAATAATAAAAACTCATTAGTCTGTCAAACGTTTCGTCTTATTAAATGAACTTACACGATCTCTGATGAGCTCGATTCACCAGAGTCTTTTTGGTTAGATTTGGTAGAGCTTCTGCCATTTTATACTTTAGCTGT